>JAEIGA010010120.1_pt1 | contig 14291 bp, 17 predicted proteins | sample 9270691 | NCBI WGS metagenome assembly JAEIGA01 (sample SAMN17057246, study PRJNA624740) | gut metagenome | biome: biome; isolation source: fecal sample | host: Bos grunniens | place: China: Xizang | collected 2019 | reverse complement strand
TATTCTTCTACAGTATGCTCGTACACTTCAGATTTGATAACAAATCCATCATCATTAAAGAGCATAGCACCATGTTTTCTGACAGTTGAAACAGAGGCCACCGCAAGTAGTGAATGATATTTTGCCTCTGCCTCATTCCTATCTGCAAAACAGAAAGGAATAACTGCACCGGTTGTAGTTGTCTGAATTTCGATTACATAGAACATAAACTTACCTCCTTAAATTGTTGTTGCCTGGACTTGTTTAATAACCCAAGCACCATTATTATAACCCATTAGGATCATATCTCCGTTATCTCCATAGAATAATACGGAAAATCTTAGACTTGTTGCAGATTTACCGCTAACTGCTACAAATCCCATATATGTCATACCGGCCGTAAAAGGAGCAAACCCAGAAGATGCCCAGAAAGTATATGGCCTTTCTTCCAGTCTTTCTACACCATTTTGAGCGAAACTGATTAAATCCGATTTTAATTCGTTCAAATCATCCGCATCATTTTTAAAAGCGAAACGCATATCATGAACAATGTTATAAAGGTAATTTGTGAAACCTCCGGAAGATATAATATCCAAATTAGAAGAAGAAAGAGGAGTGCCGGAGGCAATTGCTTGATTAGAAACATAGGGAAAGTTTTGCCATATTACTAAAGAATTAGCCGGAATATTTTGAGAGGCATTATTAGTATTCTCAAGATAAGCAATACAAGTTTTGATAGATGAGTCTGTTGTTGTTAAATCACCAATGGCCTCGTCTACATCTCTTGTATCTGTTGATGAGACTTGTATATCACTACCAAAGAGAGAAACAACACCGGTATAACCATTAACAGAAACAACACCAGAGGAAGAAGGTATATCAGACTGAGTAAGCAGTTTTTCCGTATGTACAACTTCATTAGAATCTACATACCGAATATAAGCAGACGGTTCTGTAAGCAGAGGATTATTATTAAACAGGATACCCACACTGCCCTCTGTAGTTTCCCGGATCAATCCCCAACTACTGCCTGTGGTATCTGTGGGTATTTCAATTACATCATCAGCAGTATCAGCAGTAGTATAAACTTTGTAGAAATTCTGTCCTACTCCAAAGTTAAGAGTGCCGGTATCGTTCAACTGGATATAGACAGGAGTATTATTAATAACTCTTTTGATTATCCATCCTTCCAGATTAGGATTATCAACAGGATCAAACGTAATAGTACCATTAATATCAGTGAACGGAGGATTATTTTCTGAGTAGATTGTATACCTATTATTACCGGCAATAATGGCCAGAGTACCATCATCATTAATCTGAATACCTCTTGCGACAGAATTAAGATTGCGGAAAATAGTCCAGTTATGAAGTTGAGCATCAGTCAAAGTAGGCAGTTGTACATAAGAGTCTGAATAAAGGGTAATATCTCCGGTCATGCCGTTAACTCTGGTAACAGGGTAAGGAGGTTGATTTCCGGCAGTATATACTTCTCCCATCTGGTTACCATGTACAATATAAGCCTTATTATCTGTACCGAAAGCAATTCCCCTTTGTGTACCATTTACAAGCCGGATCAGTGACCAGTTTTCATTATTGGCCAATGAGGGAAACTGAACAATAGCATTTTCATAAAGGACAACTTCTCCGGTCATGCCGTTAACAGAAATTACTTGAGTATCTTTTAAGTCATTCAGAGTATTAATTAACCAGTCCAGATTCAATTCATGCAAATTAGTATAAGGGAAATTTTCAAACAGTGACATATATAAACCTCCTTTGTTAATATACCAGAATACAGAATCTTTCCTTAAAACTATTTACTATCATTGCCATTACATTTAATTTAGCAGAGATTTCAATTTCCTGTTCAAGCATTTGCTGAGAAGTAGTAACACCGATATTTCCGGAAATATGACTGTTCTTAGTAATATCTCCCTCATGAACTATCTGCTCACCATGAGTAAGAGTTTCTGTTTTTCCATATGTGTTAGTAGTGCTACCACTACCGGTATCTGTTATTAAATGGCCATGTTGCAGAGCATCACTGCCGGACTTAGACAAACCATGTTGTAAGGCCGAGGTATCATGAGTGTACAGTGTATTAGCATCATACGCAGTAATATTATTAGTTGTGGTATCAGTACCGGAATTAGTTTCTGATAGGGTATGAGTATCCGTTCCGGTATTTGATTCTGTATTACTGGTAGTAACACTTATCCCATCACTGCCGGAAAGTCTGTTTACATCATTTCCGGAATGAGTATCAGTCCGATCATCTGAAATAGTTTCAAGTTCAGTTCTGTTATAGTTTTCAATTGGATTATACACAATCTGAGAAGCAGTAAATATCCTTTGCCAGACTGATATATTAAGTTTTGACCATAAACCTATCATAGACTTCATAGTATCAGCAGAGGCGAATAAACATTCTAATTCTGCGCATTCCGCAAGAATATTATTTATTGTTGTTTCTTTTTCATCTTCAGAAAAACCGGAAGGAAAAACCATTTCAGAGAAAAGAGAAGGATCATAGTTATAAAGGCCCAATATAGACAGTGTAACTTGTCTACCCATACTTACACCTCCTCCCATGTTTTATCCGGATTTACTCTCCAGTCAACCGCCAGTTTTAGATTATATTTTTCATTGGCTTTTGTCAATCCCTTGTTGATTTCCTCTAACCAAAGTTCACATCTTGTAGCGGTTTCCACATTATTAGCATTCACTTCATCAGAAATAAGCCTTTCCTTTTTATCAGTATTTGCATTTGGTATACCTATTTCTGTATCAAACATGGCCTCTATCTTTCGCATATCGGAAAGCAGATCGGAAACAACGTAAGATTCTTTAATATGCTGAGTAAAGGGAAACCATGAGGGTTGTCCTTTATCATCGAGCAACTGTTTATCAATCACTACTGCCGGATCGCCATCAGAGAGGGAATCATACATTTTCTTATAACTCTCTGCTTTAGCTTTTGATTCAGCACCGAAAACCGTACCGCTTTTAATATTTAGCAGATTAATTCCCAGACTCTCAGAGGCCAGTGCCAACTGATCAGCATAAAAACCAACTATATCCATAATAGAGGAATAGTCCGGTTGAAGTTTAATTAATACGGCCTCTTTTTTACTGGTATTAGTAAATGCTCTATCTGCCGGACTTTCAGTTCTTCTGTCTATACTGGCCGTGATAGACTCTCTCAGCAGAGGGTTAGTGATAATAATATATGATGGCCGGTAATAGAGATTATATCCTCCCAATGCCCCACCCTGGCAAATAACTCCATATTGATCAGTATCTACCACTGCAATATAACCGAGGCCGTACAGAGTATAGAGAAAATAATCCTTATCCCATTCCTCCGGCAGAGTCCATTTAAAAACGGAAATTGCTTTCTGAAAAAGATATTTTCTAAAGTATCTTCTCAGTCTTGTATTTTTAACATGGACAGTAGACGGGGAACGTTGAGCATTATAATAATTGAGTGTCTGGTAATCAAACGGGGAAACATTGTCAAACAATCCTTTTGACATTTTTTACAACCTCCTTTTTATCAGTATACCAGAAATATAACCATTTCGGAAGTCCAGTAGGAGTCGGAGGGATAGGCCCTCCACCAGAACAATCTACCCATACAACAAAGGCTACATAATTCCAAGCAGATGAATCGTAAGTAGATTTATGTACACCTCCCCCGGGAACACTTCCAGAGTCACGGCCTCCGGACTGCATTACTTCATTGTTACCGCAATAAATACCTACATGGACAAAGTTACCAATACCATCCCCGGCATATTGTGAGGGTATAGCCGGAGGCCCGGCCTCATCTACTTGATGGAATAATAAAGCTCCATCTGGAATACTTCCATACTGAGTTATACAATTAGATACAGTATCCTTATACCACAATACCGGGCATGGATTCTGGTTATCCGGGGAAGTAGTATTGAATGTTTTACTTCCATAAGGGGAAACATTCATTCGCCAGAGGGTATTAGTTCCAAGAGGCGAACACAAAACATCTGTACTGCTGACTGCCTGTATATCCCTCCATACTGTTTGAACGAATTGAATACAGTCCATTTGTGAATAAGGGATATACTGTCCATCATATGCCAAAGCCAACTGAGCAAAAGCAGTACCGGAAATCCAGTTTTCAACAGGCCCGGGAGGAGTAGCAGAAAAGTAATCATACCAGTACCGGGCATTTTGTTGTCTTGTTTCATCTGTTCCGGAGGCGGCAACTTCATAACAGATTCTCCAAATTCTGGCCGATACTTCCGGAGTTTGTGTATTAGTTGGGTAATTACTCCAAGTCCATCTGATTCCGTTAACAGTTGCCGGACTCCACTGGATATTTGTTTCCTGTTCTCTCTGAATTCGGAATAACTGTGTATCTCCATCATACCATGTTAAATTATAACGCATGGCAAAGGATACAAGTTTATGACCGGCCGGACTGGTAGAAGTATACCCATCCCACTGGACGAGGCCGAGGCCATAACCGGAGGCAGAATGGTTATTATGGTTATAATGTTCCAGTGCTACACTGTTAGGAACATCAGACAAATCAGAAGCAGAATTAGGAAATTGACTTCTATGAGTACCTTCCACCAGTGCCGGAGATAACCATGATTCTAATTGCATATTGCCTATCATACCGGCAATAGCAGACAGACTCCAACCAAGAGCAGAAAAGTAATTATAAACTTTAGTTGCATTATGCTTTTGTTTTTCAGTAATACCGGATGTATTAGTTGTTCCCATACTACCACCGGTATTAGTTGTCATCCACCAGTCATTAACTAAAGTTGCTTGCATTGGTTATACCTCATTCATAGAAGAAACCTTGTTTCAAGTTCCTGTTAATATCATCTGCTTCTGATTTAGTAGCAGTGAACGAATGATCATCTTCTCCGCACTGAACATAACCGGACAGAGTATTAATAGTTCTGATAGCACATAACGGCCGGCCGAATTCTGTGTTATCCTCATCTGTCAGTTTTAAGAATTCACAAATTAACTGCGGATACTGTAATGTTTCAATAAATGAACCATTTGCACCACTGGTAGAAACTTTAGGCATTTGTGATTCTATAGCAGACATAACATTAGAGATAGCACCTCCGATATTACCGGTAAGAATACTTCCGATAGTTCCTCCCACTGAGTTAACAGTACCTATATAATCCGGCATTATTTGCGCTAACTGAATCGGTACACCTATCATACCAGATTTTTCTGTCATTATATTATATTCACTGAGATTAGAAGAAGATGGACTAATAGAAACTCTGATTGTTGCCTGTCCGGTAATATGATCGACTAAAACGGCAGAATACAGATAATTACCTATCTCTCTGAAATTAGTATCAAGAGGAATACTTCCAAACGGAGGAATGTACAGAGTAAGTCTGGTATAAGGAGCATGATTAAGATATGTTCCCCTACTAACTTGAGGATGATTAGGAATAGTAGCAGTTACAAAAGTTTTTTCGGCCAGAGAGGAAACCATTATTCCGTTTATACCAGTAGACCAGTATCCTACTTTTACATCTGTTTGAGTACTTCCAAAGGCTTGCACCGCAAAAGGAAACCAGAGGCAAGAAACGATATACTGGAACGGATTAAACAGACTTTTATATAATCCTTTTCCCATTTCGGTAATATATGATGTGTTGTATATATTATCAGTAAACAGATAATTAAGCACGCTTGCCAATTCTGAGGAAGTCAGAGCATAATACGAAATAGCACCAACTGTATTAGATGATTGATAATTTATAACACCTAAAATATAACTTCCACCAGAAGGAGCAACATTATACCAAGATGAGGCCACATTAACTTTTTGTATATCTATGTTTGTTTTAGCCGGATAATATGTATCAATAATACTACCATCTGAGGCAGACGAGGCACGGACTATATACGCTGAAGTATTACCTATTTCTGTCTTGAAAGAGGCCAGAGGATCAACAGAGAGGGTACATTCCCAGACTCCATTTTTATATTCCCAGTCGGTAATATAGTAAAACCTCTGCCAATATGTTATTTGTGCATAGTTAAAGGCAGAGGGAGAGAATAAACCGGCAGTCAAGTTTCCCGGGCCAAATTTCAAAACAGGATTAAGGAAACTGGTTTCTTCTTTCAGTTCACAACTGAAAGAACTACCATCAGTTGGATTAGGTTGTTTTGTGCTATTAGGCCTTTTATTGAATTTATATAAAATGACTTGCATTTTTTTTCACCTCCTATAAAAAGAGGGAGAGAGGGGCAGTTACTCTCTCCCAGACCGGAAGTAGGATATTAACAGGATGCCCGGGAGGGAATGGCCCGGGCATACCCTGTTAGCAAATTAATCGAGAAGCAACAGGCACATCTTTTCAGTGTTATCAAACACTACCCTCTGTTTCCCATGTACCCAGATGTTTCTATAGAGGCCGGACTCATTAACAGGAGTAGACAGTACCCTTCTGTCAAGAACAGTCATTCCCATTGCATCTCTGTCGAAAATGAGGCCGAAAATAGATTCGACATTAACGGCAGAGGAAGGAGTAACCAGTGTTCCGGTATTATCCACATAGGAAGGAACAACAGTAACCTCATCCCTACTGTCAAGACTCTGCCAGAAGGGAATAGTTTCCACATCAGAATACCGAATGTAATTGTCATGGAAGGTATCAGCAATTACCCGGGCCTCAGTCTGCCTCTGGAACGGAGCATAGAGATAAACTCTCTGGAATTCATAAGGAGTATGACGGAGGATCGGCTTGCCGGTAATCTTAGTCTGGAACATAGTGCTATTAGCAGTAAACAGATCAGTAATTTCTGCTACCCGGGAATAAACCCATTTCGTAAATGCTCCAAAGTTAGCCGGATCATAAACAGACTGGCCATCCAGACTCAGACCGGACAGAGAGTTATACTCACTCAGCAGATGAATCACTCTGTCTGACTGGTTTTCATCATACAAAGCACCGATAGCATTACAGACAAGTCCTCTACGGATAGACTCATTAGACATTTCAAGCCTATTAGACAGATTAGTCATGAGCAAAGAGAGGAAACTGCCCAACTGTTCCGGACCGGAAAACGCAGTTTCCAGTTGGTCCTCAGTGATTGTCATATGATCAGAGTAAACACTCTGGCCATAGAAATTAGTCTGGAGGATATTAGGCTTTTTGATTTTCCACCGGTCAACACTGAGGCCCTCGCCATCGGCCGGATTCTGTGTGGAATCATAAAATACCGGATAAGCATAAGCCTCATCATCTTCCCAGTCCGTATCAGCAATGGAAAGTTTCCGCATCATGCCACCCCAACGGAAGGTATCCATATCAAGACCGGTAAGTTTAGCAGTATAGGGGCGAATGGAAAAGATAGTCCGGGCAAGAATGTTAGAGATAGCATTCATAACACTATCCCTGTCTGCCCTCAGTGCAATCTGCGCAACAGAAACGAAACTCCCGGTATCAGTAGGAGTCTGGACGGCCTGTCCTGTGGCCTGTTGCACAATAGAAGTTAGAACAGTTGAAATCTGTTCAAAGTTAAGAGTGTTTACAGACATTGTTTAATCTCCTTTCTCTTTTTCCGGCCGTATAATACTGGCCATAATGTTATCTACTTGAGTATTAAGATCAGTTTTAGTAATCTGATCGAAACTCGCATTCTGAAAATTAGCAGTCTGAATAGTTTTTATAAGTTTACTGATATTTTCGTTCAGACTGTCAAAGTTGGGAATGTTCGTATTTTCATTGACGCCAGGGGCGAGCTCAGGCCCAGCACCGGACTGATCACCATTGCGCGAAATCTCTTTTTCCGAATTTTTTTCTACTTCCTGTTCCGGAATGTTCGTATTTTCATCCTGTGGAGAAAGTTGTGGAAACTGTGGATTATTACCGGCCATCATGCCTCTGATTTCATCAGCAGTAAACCCGGCCGATAAAAGTTCCTTAACTTCTGAGTAATTCATTTAGTATTCCCTCCATTTGATTAAGTATAGTTCTTACTTCCGTTATCTGGCCAATGAGGCCCCTTACACTTGAATTATAAGAAGTTGCACCAGAATAGTCAATACCGGAAAACAACGTAACCCTGTTAAAACCGGTCATATCTCTGCTACCTACTCCATTTCTGAATGGTTTTCTGGTTGTTCTGGTAGAATCCCGGACTAAATCACTACCGCAATAAATACCAACATGAGAACAGTTACCGAGTCCATCATGATACCCTAATTCCTTTTCTCCGGACTCTTTCCACATATAGACAAAAGCACCCAGAGGGATAGCACCGAATTCTTTAATGCATTCCTCTACTGTTCCCCTCCATGAAAAGTAATTTCTATACATGGAATTACTGCCTCTCCAATTATAGACAGTGCCATTACTTTTCCGGACTCCTATTTCTTTTAAACATTCTTCTACAAATGCTTGACAGTCGAGTTTATCATAAGTGTATTTATCCCATTTAGGAAGTAACGCACATTCGGCCAGTTCTCTTCCGGTATGAATCACTTTTCATCCATCCTGTCTAATAGTTTTTGAATGACAAGAGTATTGTTATTAATAGCACTAACCATATCCGTTTTCTGATTGTTAATAGCATCTGAAAAGGAAATTTTCAAATCAGTAATAGTCTGGTTTAGTTTCTCCGTTTCTGTTGTATGTGATTTCTGTTCATTATTCAACATAATAAACATGGCCACCGCACAAGCAATAGGAAAACCAACTGTCTGGATAAGCGTAACTATCTGTTCCATTATTATCCCTCCATAATTAAGATGAGCAGTCTTTCCGATTCATGCACTCGCCAGTGCTTCCCACTCCTTCTGAGAGTTGCGTACGGGATCGGAATGACTGCCCTATAATTATTATAAATCAAAAACCGGCAGTCTGTAAAGACTACCGGCCGAGAAGGGAAAGAGGAATGTTAACCATTATCAACCAAATCAAAGTTGACGTATGTATTACCTTTTTTTGACTTGTTGAGGATAATCACAATCTCCGGCTTATCCTCATCTGCATCCTCGCCAAAGGCTTCATCGTATTTCATAAACTTCTCAATGAATGCGGAAACCTCTGTTTTGTACATCTGGCCATCATTCCCGTTTTTGATAACAAGCACGGAATGAAGTTTCCCATCAGCATCAGAATACTGATGAGTATGAAAAGCAATAGGTTTAATAACCAGTCCTTCACAATCCCTCAAATTTGTGTGCTTGTCATTCATCGCCTTGAAAAGTTCCATTCTGGTAAGTTCTGCCATAATCCATACTTCCTTTCTTTTCCGGAATTAATCCGGTTGATACTATTATAATACTGCTAACTCTAAACATTGTCAACAATTATTGTATTTCAAATAACTGCCGGAAAATTACTTCTAATTCAAATGATTCAAACCAAACATTTTTACTTACCATATAATGCACTCTCAACATATAATAATCTTGTTGAAACATCTTTAGCATAATACCGAATGAATCATAATATGGTTTATCCGACTGAGTAGAGGAAACATAATATTTTCTCTCTGATTTGTGTTTATAAATTCCTATTTCCCCTACTGAAACAATATGAACATATTCCTTTAATGGTTCAGAACGGATATTAGTGCCATCTGTCCGGAAAGAGTTATCTAAAGCCATTTCAATAAAATCACTGGTAGCATTCTGATATAATGCAGTTTCTTTTTTCTTATTACTAATAGGCGAATCCAATAACATAATAACCATTCTGCTATTATCTTTGCTTCTCCAGACCATCTGTTTTCCGGCAATCATTTTTAATGCAGTTTTCATAAAATGCCAAGATGAAAAATAAGGATTAATTAACGTATTAGCATTACCGAGCATTATACATTTAACCGCCTGTTTTCCTTCCAGTTCCCTATTTCTATTAACTGTTTCATAGAAATTTAGAAAAGCAGAAAACTCATTTTTAATAGGCCTCTCTCCGGTACTGGCAATAAACTCATCAAACACAATATAATCATAATCCGAGAAGTCTATACCTCGAATATTAGCAACAACAGACAAAGCAACACCAACAGAAACTATATCTCCGGTTTTTTCATTCTCCCGGAAACTGACTATTCCCCCGGAAGGGTAGGGGAGGATATTCCTATTAAAATCTATATTAAGTTTCTTAAAAGGATTTCCCTCCTGTTTAGCGCACTGATCTAACTGAGATTTTAATCTCCGCAAATAAATAAACTTCTTCTTTTCAGAAGTCAATTTTTTAAAAAGGCCATAAGTTTTCCCTGTTCCTCTTGCACCTACTACAGAGATAAAAACCGCATTCTGATTAAGGATATAATCCCAGTTAACCCAACCTTCCTCATTATATATTTTCGCCATTCCAGTCTATCCTCCGTTTGCAATATGGGCATTTCTCCTCATGCCAGATTATCTGGCCATGACAATTAGAACAAACCCAATACCAGTTAAACACACTTCCTTCAATCTCTGGTACAGAAACTTTTTCTTCCATAATTCACTCTCTCGCTTTCTGATAATCTCCGTAAAGTTCAATCTCTGTCAATAATAAATTGTAATCCTTTGAATAAGTCATTTCATATGTAGAGGGTACTATTGCTACATTTTTAGTAATATGTACAGTGTTCCCTGTTTCTTTATCAGTATAATAAATATCGTCATGATCATTATACACTGATAAAGTACCTCCGGCCAGACTCCACCTCATTCCAACTCTAAATCTATCTAAAGTTTTTAATTCTTCCACTGCGAACGGAATACCGGTTTTTTCGTCTATTTTCTTAGAAACACCGGCAACAGTAATACCCATTTTGCCATCAGAAACATAAGCGTATCGTTTAGCACCTTGCGTAATGAATTGATCATAATGTCCATCAAATTCAAATAAACCGATATAATGCCTCTCTCCATTCATATCATCGGCAAACGCTTTTTTCTGTATGGCATTCTCTTTCAGTTTAGTATTAAGAACAAATATATCTATATTACCTTTAGTTTTCACACTGTCAGTATCACAATAAATAATTTTATCTCCGCATAACTTAATAGCATTTTGTAACTGTTCCCGGGCATAAGCAGTAGTATAAACTCCCCACTGATAAGGAAAAGAGGCATTCTTTAGAAGTTTTAATAATTCGTCTTGTTGAAAATCTTCATATCCGGATACATGGTACTTTCCATCTTTGTAAAAAATATCTTGATGTACTGGATCAGTTGCGCTCATGCCATAAACCGCATTAAGCATATTTTTAGACTTAGTATAAATATATTTACCATCCTCAGAGTTATCACCCTTGAGCGCAGTTTTCTTATTATAATAGTCTTGAATTACTGCCCTGTATTCTTCCGGTAAATAATCCTTTTGCGCAACCATACACTCCATAACATCAAATTCATCATAAGTATACTGATCAAGAACAATCTTTAAATCTATCTCTGTTAAACTGATTTCCATATATCCAGTTTCCAATACTCTACCATTATCCAACTTCATAAATAATTCTTCTGTGCCTATTGCTTTGCATCTGGATAAACTGATATAAGGGATAGGTTCTCTATGATTCTTTAATCTGATGTTTTTAAACTGATAAGTACCTACTACCGCATACCCTAAACCAATGAAACTAAATACCCTCTCTATACGTTTCTTAGGAGTCCTCTGATTAATATCTAACCATTTAAAAGGCTTGACCGGGAATGGTTTCGTTAACTGTTGAGTAGGATAAGAGGATGAAATATCATACGAATAAACATCATTTATTATTTTATCCACATAATATCTATTAGCATGAGTATTACCTCCCCGGAATGCTTTTCTCAATAACCGGTATTCTTTTTCCTTTGGTTTTAATTCTCTCAAATCAAGATAATAACCGGCTAAAGCCTCTTTACATTCTCTCCGTACATAACCAGTAGAAGTAAGAGGCACTGTCTGTAAATTATCTCCGGCCTTTTCTACTCTGTAACGCATGGCCTTTACCAATGACTCTACATCGACAGTAGTATACTCCTCTTCAAACTCTGTTAAAACAGTCCAGGGATACCGGATTTTATCATAATCATATTTCTGCCCAGATAATTTCTGTTTAACTCCTGTTTGTTTGCATAATGCGGATAAACTCATGTTCGTCTGGATATAACTGCATCTAAATTCAAATGTATCAAACATACGACAGTAAATAGGTTTCCTTACATCCCGGAAAAATACTTCTTCATTAGTAAAAGGATATAAACCAGATAACCACTGAAACTCATATGCCAAATTATGCACCCAGATAATTAACAGAGGATTAACAGATAAATTATTTTCTGAGGCTATTTGAGAAATAGCAGTTTTCAGTATATCCAGAAAAGAAAAGAATTCTTCCCAAGTCCGGCCTTTAACTGTGTAGTCCTCTAATTGAAACTGCCAGACATACATAAAAGAGTGAACATCATACTCCGTCCGGTTTTCTTTCATCCATACTGTAGAAGTTTCAATATCAAAGGCAGAGTACAAATTTATAATGCGATGATTCTGGAGTTTTTTCCTCCGTTTCTTTGTTTCTTCCAGAAGAGCATAACCCTTAATAAATTCATACCAGTTAATTTTTCCTACTTCCACTATCATTTCTTATTCCCCTATAAACTCATCCCAGATAGACTGCATCTCTCCGGAACTAATTCCCTCCATACTGGAATAATGATCTTCCAATACTGATCTATCCTCTAAAAACTGATTGAAATCTGCTATAATACTATTAGCACTGTGTCCGGCACTAAGCAACTTAGAAAAGTCTTGTACAAATTCATCAATAACATATCTTTGTGTAAAATCACCTTGCGAAAACCTATAATCCATATACTCTACAAAGGCTTGCGCTTGTGAAGGAGTGAGAGAGCGTAAATCAATACCAATGTCCCGGCCGGCCTTTTTCCATGTTTTAGAAACTGTTTCTAAGGCTTTTAAATATCCCTCATATTTCTTACTTCTCTCTGGCGATCCGGCCCAATCACGTATTTTTCTCCTCTGCCGGTATAATCTTTGTTGCTCTCTCCGTTTTTCCTTCCTTTCCTCAGATGTAACTTTAATCTCCGGAAGAACAGGAAACTCTTTTACAGTCGGAATTAAACCAGTCTGCCTAATTGCTTTGACTTGACTGCCGGAGGAATAAAAGTCTTTTACTGCTCTCATGGCCTCAGAAGGAGTAACCAGACCGGCCTTTATCTCTCTGACTGTAGGAAAATGGACAGGGGAGGCTAAACCGGCCTCCACTGCCCTTTTATTCCGTTTCACTACAATATCCCGGTATTTCGTATAATCCTTAAAATTCATCAGTTATAATACCTCCTATTCGTAAAATGACTATTAATCCAGTGTAAGCAATCATTAAGAGTACCGGCGAATACATTTCGTCCATCGTAATAGGTTACTACTTGCCAATGAAAATCTGAGTCATATAACCGGCATATCTTACATAGTTCTACTTTACCGGACTCTTTATCTGGTACGCAATTATACCATGTATTAATCTGAATCGGAAACATTATACCTACCTCCAAATCCTGTTACATTGTCTATGAAACTTTGGCATTCCTCAACAGGCCCATAAAAAACCAGATTCAATTGATAATCCCTCACATAAGCATAACCAGATGGACAGTCTTTAGTTTTATAAATCTGAAAGATACCGGCATCCATATAATTACCTCCTTAAAAAGTGAAATCAGTATAAACAACAGTATCCGGCTTTAACTCCCGGGAATAACTAATATCAGAAAACTTACCGCAAGAATATCTCTTAGTACTGAAATCATAATCTCCCCGGATATAAACTTGACTCTCTTTAGGATTCTCGATAGGTTTAAGAGTAAACCATTCTCCTTTAGCCAAATCCTTAACAGTCATAAAATTGCCTCCTTACAATAATACAGAAAATTCCGTTTAAAAGTTCACACTTCCATATTTCTAAACCATGTTCCTTAATCCATTTCTCAGCTAATGCAACTGATGAAATTTTATCGGCCGGAAACTGAATTAAAAGATTCCCCATCATATCAAAAATATTCATATCCTACCCTCCACCATTTCTCTATCAATATTTGCATCCCTATTGATTGCCATAACTGAACGTATCCGAGTAGAAAGATACATATGACAGATAATCCCTTCTTCATTCTCTATTCTGGCTGAAATCGCATCATACCGAACACCCGGCCAAACATGGCCTACTCTGTCCCTTAACTCAAAACGAGTACACCGATACAAAGTCTTAAATGATTAACACTCAAGAATAGTACCATCAGAAATAACTGCCCTAAACATACGATC
>JAEIGA010010119.1_pt1 | contig 14291 bp, 5 predicted proteins | sample 9270691 | NCBI WGS metagenome assembly JAEIGA01 (sample SAMN17057246, study PRJNA624740) | gut metagenome | biome: biome; isolation source: fecal sample | host: Bos grunniens | place: China: Xizang | collected 2019 | reverse complement strand
TATACCTATTGTCAAATTCATTGCTCACAGATTCTATGGATATAGGATTTCCTGCTTTATCATATTGATACCTCTTATCTGCTATCATTGATGGAGCATTGGGTTGTTTGCCTGTGTAAAAGTACGTATAATTTTGTTTATAGGAAGAGTTTGAGCTGTTAATTTCCAATAACTTCGTGGTAGGAGAAGTCATATTGTTATAACTCATAAAAAGAGTATATGAACTCTTATGCTGTGTATCCTCACCTTTTGCAGATATTAGTCTATATAAATCATCATATTGATAGTACTGAGCATAATCAACATCATTACCTAATGCAATTATATTATCACAAAGGTCATAATTATAAAAACACTCTTTATGTAGAGTATCCTTAAATATTAGATAAGATGCACTAAGTCTATCTTTTTCATCAAATTCAAAACGTTGCAAACTACCATTACCGAGTAATCTATAAGCAACCTGACCATTTACATTGTATGCTTGTTCTTTTAAGTAGCATTCCTCTTTATCAAGATTTTTTCCTATAATGCTTTTTAGTTGACCAGTTGGATGGTATAGATACTTAACAACTTCTCCATCTGGATATGTTATTTTTCTTATTCTTCCCCAACTATCATATTCTGCGTCAAAGGCATATGTATGTTTTGTCTTTTCGATTGGATCAATGATTATCTCTTTAACTGTATGAACAATTTCTCCCATTACACCATACTGATAATATTCACTACCAGAAGCATCTTCTACTGAAATTAATTGTCCTATATTTAATCTATTTCCAGTGGAATCTCCATAACTATAGTGGACATTATCTTCTGGTCTATTCTCATAAATTATATCAGTCAGCTTATCAAATTTGTAATTATACTCTATTTTCTCCTCATTTGCTGTAGTTTTGCTTTTTATTGTTCCATTAGGGTTATACGCAAATTTAGTAGTTCCAGCATCAGGAGATGTATATTCAATAATATTATCTAGGGCATCGTATTTGTAAATAGAAATAGAATCATTAGGATGAATTACAGATGTTAATCTTCCTAATGCATCATATTCATTGCTTGTACGTATTTCTTCATTATTATTATATCTTATTTGGGCTCTTGTTTGATCTAGTATATTAGTAATAACTTTAGAGATATTTCCCAAAGCATCAATCTGTTTACATACAGACATTTCTCCTAAATCAGGAACGTCTTCTATCGAATATTCAAAGATTGTTTCGGAACCGTCTATCATCTTATTTGAGACTAATCTATCCAATTTATCATACTTTCTTACACTTAACACATCTGAATCATTAGTATTTGCTAATTTTGATTTATATAATTTAGTTTCTCTACCAAATGCGTCTTTTTCATTCCATGCAGATTGAATAATCTCTATCTTATTGTCATAGGTTTTGTGTATAAAGGATTGTGTGGTAGCATACATATCTCTACCTAATGGGTCTGAGTATGTTTGTACGACTATTTCACCATCCGGTGTATTGTGTGTGGTGGTTCCTATTAAATCATTTAGATTATAATCAAATTTTAGTGTATAACTTTCTCCTTTTCTAGCTTCTTTAGGAGCTAGAACTTCTTTTAATCTTCCATAATCGTCATAACGATATATAAGGTATTCACCATTAACATTCTCTATCTCGTATGGAAGTTTATGTGGTAGAGTATATTCTATATGTGAACTTTCTCCCCATGAATTAGATATTTTTATAGGTAATAAATGAAAATCCTTATCAAATTCTACCTTTACGCTACTCCTTTCTTTGTTGTCATTTTCTGGACCTACATGTTCAATAATATTTCCATAAATATCATATTTAAAATCATTTCTAGATTGAACATCACCACTGATATAGATAAGACTTTCTAACAGACCTTTATCATTTAGATTAGATGTTCGTTCCCTCAGAAGTTCTCCATCACCATAGACTTTCATACTCTTTGGTATGTTTCTTACACTTTCATGATTATGATATTCTATATCTGCTTTTAACTCTTTATCAGTATTAACTTGATAAAGAATCATATTCCCATTTGCATCATAATCATATATTGTAGTTTTTTGCAGAAATTTATCATTATCAAAAATCTTATAGTTTTGCTCTATTAATGCTGCATAAATTCCTCTTCCCCCTACAGTTGAATCTCCTCTTAATTCATATAGATAGTCAGTAGAAGATAGAATAGTACTATCTATATCCATTACAAGAGTTTGAATTGGAAGATTCTTTTTATAAATTGAGTTTGTGTGGTATATTGTTTGATTAATTCTATATAAGGAATCTTCATTTTGTGTATCAAGTTGCATCACAGATAAAGTGTCAAATCCTAAAAACGTTCTTTGGCAACGGTTATAAACTCCTCCTGCATAGGTTATTGAATCCTTAAAATAAGTTGCACCCAACAAAGGATTACCACCAGTTGTAGTAATAGAAGATAATACAGTTTTGGCAAAAGGGAGATTATATGATGACTTACTTGTAGAATAATCTAAAACTATATGACCACCTAAAGGAAGAGTAACTTGTTTTAACTTATTTGTTCTTCTTATGTTTGATAGTCTTACTACAATATTATTTTCCTCATCTATACTTACTAAGTCAGGATACCCATCTGAGTTTACATCTATAAGACTTTCCGTAGTCTTACTTACTGATGTAGAGTAACTTCCTGTTACACTAGGTGTAACACTCACAAAAGGGCCACATGGTATAGGTGCTGCAACATTACATGAAACACTTTGTGCAGTAGAAACAGAACTTGAAATATTATCTGCATTTATGAGAATACTTTCATTATTAATTTTATCTCCTAAATTAAAGAAAACTCTTATTCCATCATCTGTGTGTACAATCTTATCCGGATATCCATCACCATTTATATCTCTCCATACTTGTTTTGTATCATAGTTTGATTTAGAGAAGTTTAAACCGCCACCTGCACTAGCTTTACCCATGATAGAGACACTAACACCAAGACCTGCTGATTCTGATTTTGATTCGTCTATAGATATTGTATCAATAGTATCAAATTCTTTTGATAGAAATGATTTTCCAGAGATATTAAAATTAACATTATTTTTCCCTACTATATCTGGTAAACAATCTGCATTAATATCTATCCAATCTTTCGTAGTATATGACTTGTTTTTCTCAAAACCTCCCGTTATACTAAGTGAAGCTGAAGATTTATCACTTTCTTGAGAAGCACGTAAAGATTCCTTATTATTACTTTTGGAAAAGTCTTGTATTCCTGCTTTAATGTTGGGAGTTTGATTTGATAAAGATAAACCAACATTAATAAGATTTGTTTCAGAAACTTGCTGTGAAGACTCTATGTTAAATGTGATTATTTTGTCTGTTAATGAACCTTTCTCATTAGTAAGTTGTATCCTTAAACTGTCCTTATCTTGGAAAATCCAATCAGGAAATCCATCTCCATTAATATCATTTAAAGAAATTTCTGTAAAAGCGGTCGTTTTGCTATAAGCATAACCTGCACTTGCTACTGCAGAAGCCGACACTGAAACACCATCCCCTTGACCTGTTGTTGTAAGGTTTGGACATGCTGTTTTGTCCTCTTCTTTATTATCTGTGACTGTAGGATAATTAGGTGTATGAACATTTAATGATTGTTTCCCTAGTCTAGATGATGAAATTATATTACCTGATATATATGCATCTTTTGCTGTACTTTCATAACGACTATTTTTAGGAATAAATGACATTACATAGAATTCCTGAGCATTACTTTTAGGAATTGTAGATAGTTGTTCTGCAGTTACCTGTGTTGTATCTATAGTTGTTGTTTTTGAATCAATATTTTTTGTTGATTCATTATATTTTTCAGTATCAATTTTAAGTACACTTTCATCAATAGGTAAATCTTTTTTATCTAGATTCCCATTATATGCAAATTGCCCCCAACCTTTATATAGGTGTCCAAAACTTTCATCATTATATATACAATTTACAGAAGCCTCTTCCTCGTTTCCATTTATGTCAAATTTGGCAACTTCTACCATATCCAACTCCGTTGAGACATGAAAGGAACCATAAATATCCACATCTTTAGGGATTTCCACTTCAAACTCGTTAATTGGACCTGAGTAGTAAACATTATTTCTATTATCCTTTAAAGAGAAGTTTACATTAACATTTCCTTCTATGTTTGCCTTAATGTATGGTTTAATCGAATATTTTCCCTTATTCTTTATATGTACCGAGCTTGCTATTTTAATAGGCTTATTATACATTGTAAATTTGGGAGCAATATATAAAAATGGTTCTTTCTCATCCTCATACGTAGCTATAGGTTTCCATGTGATTTTTTCCCATTCTATCTGACTAGCACTTTCAACCAAAAACTCTAAACGAGTATTATTATTTATATCAGAATCATCTACATTATAATAAATATCTATTGGTTCTTCATTAAAAACTTCTTTAGAATATAAATGACGTTTATAAATCTCTGTTGTATGAGTTATTGTATCTTGCCCCTTAATTTCATAGGCAATCTTTTTGACTATTAACGAGATGTTGTCACTGATTTTATCTTTAGAAAACGGAGCTGAAAAATGTATTGTCCCCTTTTTATTTAATGGTACGTATGGTACGTTACAATACAGAAACTGCTCTTTAGAGTTATATTCACTCAAGATTCCATTCTCACTATCATTTATTTCTAAATTTTCATATGAGATAGTTGGTGTCCACTCCACATTATCACCCACACCATCTAGATTTGATTGAAGACGGAAGTAAATGTTATCTCCTTTTTTTATTTTTACTGTTTTCTTTTTTGTTGTAAAGTCATCTTCTTTTTCTATATTCTTTATAAAAAATGGAGCGTTATCTTTTATCTGGATACTAGCTATAACACCATCAGTACTTTCTGATGAGACCTTTATTTCAGAAGAGTTAATTGTAATCTTTCCATCTAATGGAGCTTTCCACAATCTTATTACATCGTGTAGAGGAAATAATTCTTCCTGTTCCTTTAATTCTTCTTTTTCATTGGGAATGAATGAACTATCAATTTGTGCACGCAAGCCAGAAATTGGACACGGAGTTAAAAGTGAAGAATTTGTAAATGTTGGAATGCCATCCTCATTAATATGATTAAAATAAACAACACCATCATTTGCTATATCAACAAGACCGTCTGAGTTAAAGTCTTGGAAATATATTACATTTTGGCTTTTTTGCCAGTTATGAGTGTAACATACGCCTGCACCTGCAAAGAAAAATTGAGCACCTGCATCTAACGATAATGTATGTGTTTCGCTTTTACTTTGTCCGATATTACCGTTATTAAAATTTATAGCTACATCTTTGCCATAAATAGGATTTATTTCTTTAAATCCTTCTGAGTCTGAAGGCTGCTTCTCAATATTATTAGGATTATCTGCACCTTGATTTGGTCTATAAAAAATAGTGTTGTTTCTAGAATAAACTATGTCTTGTTTTCCATCCCCATTTATGTCAACAAATGAAACTCTTGTAAAATTATCATTTTCGGAATAACTATATAAACTTCCACCATAAACTGTCAACATAAAAGGCAATCCTACTCCTACACTTGCACCGCCACCTACAGACCATCCTTTAGAATATGCACCACCCAATGGAGATAAATTATCATTATAATCATTATTCTCTGATACGAAGAATTCTCCATCCTTATATAATGATTCAGAATTCCAAGTTATTGGTTTTCCAAAGAAAGACTCTGCTATATCATTATAATAATCAAAAGAATGCTTATAAAATTCATCTCCTTTACTATTATATTCTACAATATCTTTTAAAATAGTTTTATTAAAACTCCCTTGATCATATATAAATTTATAACCATATATAGGAGAATCTTTTACGGTAATAGATATACTATCAAGGAGTAATGCATCCGTTCTCATTAAACCTGTTCTTGCCTCACTTGTTGCATCTATTCTGTACTTTAATTCACCTGTGTTGTTTCTCTGATAATGGCAACTAATATGATGTAACCCTTTAAGTGTAGCAGAATTTTGTTTATGACCTGTGTAAAATATATCAGATAAATATAAGACTCCACCTTCGTTAAAATATTCATAATGTATAGTGTTTCCATTTATATCTTCCTCCTTAGTTAGTACCCATTCTATTAAAGGAGTGTTGGACTCTGTTATTTCCTTATGTGAAATTAATGTATCATAGCCATTAAACCCACTATAAGTCTTAACTTTACCACTTTTATCTTTTATCTCCCAATAATAATTGTTAGGATTTTCTCCTATACGATAGATATGCGAGAAATCTTTTTCAGATTTTAAATAATATTGAATTTTACCAGATTTTCTGTCTTCAATTTCTATATCATCATGGTGATGAGCATGCCATGTAAGTTCTTCTCCTAAAACTAGATAACTCTCTGATTCTTTTTCTGAACTAAACTCAGGGCAACCCCAACGTGTATCAATAGTAATTTTATCTATAACTAGATTAAAACCATAACCAACACATGAAGATGACAACTCACTACTATAACTTAAACTTATATTAGGAGTCATGCCAGCTCTACCTTCTGGTAATTTAAAAGGATAAGAAAGTTCTGCAGTACCTTTTGAATTAGGTGTAGGAGCCTGTATCATTGAGACTCCTGTTGTAGAACTACATGGTTTCAAATCCTTTATGGAAGTAGGAGTAAGGCGGTTAGTTTCAGGTGATTCTGGAACTTTCATTATACCATTAATCATATCAGTAAAGTGTGTTGTCTTTGCATATGCCACTCTATTTTTATAATCAATGGTATCAAACTCTAATGGCATCCATCTTTTTTGATTTTCATTAAAATAATAAGTATGAATATCTTTTTCAGAATAACCATTAGGAATTTTAGTAATGTCATATGGCAGACCAATCCTTGCCATTTCTGTAATGAAGTGTTCACCATGAGGTAAGAAACGAAATGCTTCTGCATTTGCTGTTACATTCACTAATGATTGAGGAATTTTTCTAACTTGTTCTTTATCTAAGGCAGTTATAGAAAATTCTTGTTTTTTTAATAAACTATTTTTCTTGATATAAAGGACAGCCTCATTAATAGACATAGAATCCTCTATACCAACATTGAATATCTTACTAATCTTCTTTGTATATTCTTGAATATTATCTAGTGAATCATCAACAATATTTACATTGATAGTATCAATTATATCTATATCACTTATCTTTATTGCTGAAGGAGACTCTTCTTTTCTACTGCAAGATATTAAAATGCATAGAACTATACTAAAGTAAATATATACCTTATTTCCCATCATAAGCAAACAATTTTTTCTACTTTTTCGACATCATTAACCTTAACAATTACAATATAAATACCTGCAGTTGGTAAAATCCCCTTGTAATTATATCTATCGTTATTTACTAAGTTTCTATTATCAACTAATATCCCAACACTATTATATACACTTATTTCTACATCATTCTCTTTATATAAGGCTATATCAATGTTGAAATTTCCATCTATAGTAGGACTTGGATAAATGTATATGTACTGAAATGGCTCTTCATCAACATTTTCTGGTATTGGTTCCGTCAATATAGTGAAATATCCTACATTACTTGTAAGATTTACATTTTCAAAATATAACTCATCAGCATTTCTCCATTTCCCCTTAATTATATGAGATGCATCATTGTTAACAGAATAATCAGGAATACTATCAATAATCAAATAATATAAGTTCTCATTTGAATGTCTGAAACATTCTAATTCTGAGGTATTAAATTTTATTTTAAAGGAATTATTTCTCCAATCACCCGTTTTAATATATTTCCACTTTCTCTCTAGAACACTTTGTGTTTCTAGACTATCATTTCTAAAATTCAAGTCTAAACCATTATGACTCCATATTAAGTACATCCCATTATTAATTGTATCTTTACACGAGATTAATGGAAATTCTTTATCTTGTATGCTGCTTGATTCAAATAAATATAAATCTGTTCCTATATCATGTCCTATACCTGCAATAGCATGATTATAATTAATATTATCTTCTGCATCCCATATTATATTTCCCTTTGAGTCGATATAATTTGTAGGTTTCTCTTGATTTAGAGTTATACCATGAGTAAGTGCAACAGCTGTTTCTATGATTTTAATTTTACTTTCACTTAATTTTTTATTAAACAGATAATATTCTAATAAAGGCTCCTCATAGGACTTTTGAGTATCAAAAACGTATGAATATTGATTTGAATGTATTTTCCCTATCTTTAAATAACTATCCCACAAATCTTTATTATTAATACTTATATTACGAGTATATGTAAATATCATTAAGGAATCGGCCTCGTTATAATACTCTTCAAAGAACATATATTTACCTTGATAACCTAATTTATAATTACCAACCATACTTTGTGGAATAAAATCTTTATCTATGCACCACAATACGTGTGAATTCAATACCTTCTTTGCTACGCCAATAATACTAAATCCATTACTCGAATTACATAATTCGCTTATTTTAATGCTATAATTCTTAACATCATCTTTTCCAGAGTAATGTACTAAACTTGTTGAATTGGCAGTTCTCAGAACTCTTAGATTCTTAGATTCCGCATTTATAATATTTAAAAATATAAATAATATGTATAAAATTCTTCTTAACATAAAATTAATATTCAAATTGTATTGCATCAAAAAATGTTTGACTTAATTGTAAATACTCTCCTTCAAATTGGTCATTAATCTGAAGAGTTATAGAATTTTCTCCCTTATTATTTTTTGTAAATACAATTTTAGGTAATCCAAAATTCCATATACCCAATGAATAATCCCACTTGTTAATATAACATTCTCTTCCTAATAGATATATCTCCTTTAAATCTTTAACACATCTACATGGAATAGATGGTATACGATTAGATATTTCCAGTGTTTTATATACAATATTACCATGAGTATTTTGTATATATGGAAGATTCTTTATAAAATATGATTTCTCTGATATGTTATTATAATTATAACCTGCTGTAAAATCAGAAATCCAGAATATTGCTTCTTTACTACCAAATGATACATTGTCATCATACAGTGCGGAAGAATAATTCAATGACAAGATTCTTTCTAATTTGGCAACTCCTATAGAGCTAACCAAGTAATCAAAATCTTCTTTAAAAGGTATTCTCCAACCATCTGGACAAATACTTGTTAGTGAATCATTATTTTTAAATCCACCTATAGAATTATATTTTTGTATAAGATCGTTAGTAATAGTAGATAAAGAATAGTATGTGTTATCTCCTATAACATAATCTTTTGAGATATGTTTGTTTTCGCTATAAATATTGTTTGAGGAAGAAATAGGTAAGTAGTTTAAATCTTGTTGCATCCATAATATATTACCAACTCTTATAACAGGGTATTTTACGTTTTCATATTCTATAAAATTTAAGTTTTTATCCGCTTGCACTAATATACATTCAATATCTTCAATAAGATATCCTTTAACCATATCATTTGATAAATAAAAGTATATAGAATCCCTTCTTGTTTGCCCATCCCATACACATCTAATGGAACGTGCGGTTGATTTATTCTCACTAGAACTTGTTAATCCACCAGCGTGATTGAATGTATATGCATAAGCATTCTCTGAATTTATTTCTGTAGAAGACCAAAAAGAGGCATAATATGATTGCTCACTTATAATATTTCCAGAAGCATAACCATGTGGTTGTGCTTTAAATGCATTATTCTCTGACGGTTTGGTTAAAAAATCTATATCAATCCAACCCTCTGCACTTCTCATTTTTTCATTTACCCTATTATTAGCACTCATCGCATTCTCCCACTCACTTTTATTAGGAACATGGTATTCTGTAGGACAAATCCCTTGTATTCTATTATTAATTATCTGACCATCCGTAGAAGCTTTCCAATTATATAAATAGTTGCCCTCTTTTTCCTTAAGATATGATTCAAAAGTAGCATCTTTACTACTCTGAAGTTCAGTATTCCATAGAGTACTTAAACTGTCATATTTGGTAACAGATAAATTCTCTGTCATCCAATATTTATTTCCTATTAATTTTACAGGATATACATTCCCATCAATATCTTCTACTATACTTGGAGGCGGTTGTATCATACTTATACTATCCACATTAGGAATGTCATATTTAATGTTTTCAAGTTGTTTATCCTTAAAAACTATCTCTAAGTAGTTATTGGCATAAATAATGTTACTAATAGAGAATGATATTAATAGTGCTAATATTTTATACATAGACATTGTTCTTACTTTATTGGGATAATAAATTCACATACTTCATTTTTTTCAATTATTTGGAATTTATATAAGCATTCTTGTGATAGTGTTATATTATATTCTCTTATATCTGTCTTTCCTAATATATCTTTTGCTAATTCATAACTATGAGTTATAATTGAATTGTTACATGATGATTGTTGTTGTAATTTTGTATCTTCTTTATGTGGAAATGAAATTTTAAACTCTTGCTCTTTTATAGGATTACTAGGATATATAATAACATCAGAACATAATGTTTTTATTAAACTTTTTCCTTCTAATATTATGTCATATTTATGCGACTGCGGAATATTTGTGTGAAAAGTTATTTTTCCATACGCATCCTTAACTGGCAAGTAACTTATTTCTATAACTTTTTCCTCTTCAGGGTTTAAGATTATAGTATCATTTACTGCATCTCCCTTTATTATAAAATCAAAATATGGATTTGAAACTTCTATTTTACCTATTATTAGTTTTTCGCACCCGATATTTTTTATTGTAAGAGTATCAACCTTTTTTTCTGAACACTCTCCAAAATCTATATTATCGTTTTTAAGTTCTTGTTTGTTCAAATATACACCCAATTTTGGAACATTTGGTCCTATTGATATATTTGGGGCAGTAATTATTTCTGCAGTAGATGAATATTTGATTTCATAATTATCCAATATATAATCTACGCCATTTTGGATTAATTTTAGTTGTACATATTCACCCTCATCAAAACCATTTTTTCTACTGCTATCTATACTAGAATTTCCATAAATTGTTATTAGATAAGCATTAAGGAACTCATGATACAACCCTATACCTGCTTCAATATTAACTTCTTGTTCATCACATTTTGAAGTATAGTATGCTAATATTGTATCTTTGGTTGAGATTGGTTTACAGTCCATAGTTATATGATCTAATGGAAAAAGAATCTTCATTGGATTTTTTCTAGAACCTACTGCAAACTGATTAATATTTATAATGTTAGGTTCAGAAGCATTACCATAATATGAATATAAGTCTACATCATTTTTTGCAATAATATAATATTCTATAGACTTATCTACCGAAAAACCAGAGGTTATCGTTCCATTATATATATTATCTTCTTCATTAATTATACTCATCTCTACCTTTGTGAATAATGAAGGTGTATTCTTTATCCTATAATATAAATCTGCAGAAATTATAGAGCATTGAGGCATACCACTATTTATTGTAGCACTAATATTAATATCCCTACATGGTAGTACTGAATCATATTGCACATTCTTAATTAGTGGTGCACGATTAGGTGATATTGCAATATTCCAATAAAATTCATTATTGTGATATGCAGGAGATGATACTTTTGATTTATCTATTCTTCCATTAAATTCAGTATGAGTAAATATATCAAAACCATATATTAATTTGTTTCCCTTAACAATATCTTGTGGAAGTGAGAATGTAAAATAATGATTTTTATTTTCATCTATTTTGATAGGAGTTTTAACAAATATAGAGTCAAATTTATCTAATATATTATTTTTATAAAAGACTAAAGCACTATCTACTATATTACCATTGGGATTTACCTCAATTTCTAATGTAATAGCATCTCCTTCATTAATTACTAGAGAATCATACCGTTGGGTTAAATCACTGCGTTTTATAGTAGCAGAGGCTACGGGTCTGTATGTAGTTCTAGCTATCACATCTCCAAATTCAACAACAGTTTCTCTGGTATCTTGACATGTCTCATTAGGATTTTCCTCGTCTAAACAATATCTTACAATATATCTTCCTTGTACAGATTGCGATAATGAATCTATCATACCATTATAGTTATCTGCACCTATATTATAGAAACCTCCACCTGTCTTTGTAGTTATTGTTGAGAACTCTTCATAATTACTAGTATTTTGAATTATAAATGTTTGTATATTATTTTCTTTTAAAATATTTGCAATATCAGTTTGACCTATTAGTAGAGTTTCAGTCCTTTCACAATTATAGTTATTCCCTTCATCTACAACAGCTTCGTCTCCTATTAATATGAAAACCTTAGTAGCAAATTTATTATAGGGAAAATCTTGTATAGCAGCCCATTCTAATACTGCATAATACAACTCCCAACCACCTGATGAATCATTTTCATTCCAAATATCTGTTTTAAATAATTCTTTTTCAATAGGATTAGATAAATCAAAAAAGAATTTATTATCTTTATATACAGGTAAACCACAATCCTTCTCTGGAAGTGGACTTTGTCCGAATCTAATTAAACTTGCTCTAACATTACCTTTTTTCGATAAACTGTCTACTAAGTTAGGTATTGTCTGGTTTAACTTCTCTTGTGGAGTTTTCATACTTCCACTATTATCAACTAAGAATATAATATCGTATGATTGTTTTATAGATGATAAATCTTGCATCATTTGAAGACAACCAAACTTTCTTGTTCCATTATCATAGAAAGCAAAATCATCAGGGCCTAAATCTTTTACAAAATTATTATTATCACCTTTTACAGTAAACTCCACAAATATCGCTTCAGGGTAGTCTTCTGTGTTTACACTTAAGATTTGAAGTTGATTTTCACACTTTAAACTTGAAGAAGGAAAAAGTGCGGTAAGAATTGTGAGTAATAGAAAATAATAACTTTTCATCAAGAATATTTTTTGTTGATATTTTGATTGCAAATTTATAAAATTTAACACAAGTAAAACTATTTTAAATTAAAACTATGTAATTTAACTTTAATTTTTACTTACATATTACAATATTATTACAAAATACTTTTACCAATCAATAATAGTATCTACTATTTGTTGTTGCTCTGTAGAGGTTTTTCTTAAATAAATTCTTGTCGTTTCTATACTTTCGTGACCCATTAAATCTGCCAATAAAGCTATATCATTATATTTTTCAAGAAAGTTTTTTGCAAATCGATGTCTAAAAGAATGAGGATAGACGGTTTGAGGATTCAAACCATAATTAATAGCAAAATGTTTTAATTGAGAAGCAATACCTCTTGAAGAAATTCTATTTCCCAAATTGTTAAGAAATAGGAAACCTGTCACATAGTTATTTTCCTTAGTCCATTTTAATGCATCAGTTCTGAGTCTCTTTGGTATATATATTCTTCTAATCTTACCTCCTTTAGAACAAATATCTAAATAACCTACCAATAAATGTTCAACTTTTATTTGTAATAATTCGCTTATTCTCGCACCTGTAGCAGCTAAAAACCAGACAATATAATACCACTTAATATCATTATTTTGCTTTAATCTACTTTTTAAATATTTATAATCGGCATCGCTTATTACGTGTTCTATAAAGTTTCTTTGTTGTACTTTTATAAATTCAACTTTAAGTCAGGTTTTTCTATAAAATCCAAATATTTGTTGAGTCCTTGTAACCTTAAGTTGACTGTCTGATACTTATAATTATCAATTAAATATGATTTATATTCAATCAGATTTTTATGATTTATTGTTTTATAGTCCTTCATAAAATTTTTAACTGATAATAAATATGCCATAATCGTATTTCTAGCTAAATTGGACTTAACTAAATAGTTTTCAAATTGTTTTACTTTCATAATATAGTCGTTTAAAGTTAATTTTATTATAAATTTATAGAAAATCTTCTTCCTATAAACAAAATTATACGTACTTTTACACAGGCAAACAACCCAATGCTCCATCAATGATAGCAGATAAGAGGTATCAATATGATAAAGCAGGAAATCCTATATCCATAGAATCTGTGAGTAATGAGTTTGACAATAAATACTTTATGTGGGATTCTGAAAATAGGCTACGCAGACTAGATACACAATCAGAAAGTTATCTTTATACCTATAATCATGCAGGAGAACGCACATTAAAAAGATTTGCTAGTGCAGAAAATCTTTCCATCAATGGAGCAGCAAGAGGTTCACTTATGAGTTTAAGTTCGGAGTTTACAGCATACATAAGTCCATATTTTGTTG
>JAEIGA010010118.1_pt1 | contig 14292 bp, 14 predicted proteins | sample 9270691 | NCBI WGS metagenome assembly JAEIGA01 (sample SAMN17057246, study PRJNA624740) | gut metagenome | biome: biome; isolation source: fecal sample | host: Bos grunniens | place: China: Xizang | collected 2019 | reverse complement strand
CCAATTACAGTCCTACCTCTGGGGTATGATGGGCAATTATGACCTTCCCCAATGCGCTTGTAGGGTACTGAATGTGTTGTGATACAGTGTGTAGAACAGTACAAAATGGATAAATATTTTAGTATATTTTTATTAAATTTTTATAACCTCACAGCACTGTAAATACAGATAGTATTGAGAAAAGAAAATAGGGGGTAGGGGTAGTGGTAGTAGTAGACAAAGTAGACAAAGGAGAAAAAAATTATGAAGAAAACTTATGAAGAATTAAGAGCTGAGTTAATGCAAAAAGTATTAGATGAACATGATGATTTAGTACGCTGGGCTACAGTATATGATCACTCACAAAAGAGAATATATGAGTTACAAATTGGCGATTCTAAAATAACAGTACATAGTGAAAGAAAATAATGTTTCACGTGAAACATTATAAAAATTTAATAATTGAATAATAAAAATTTAATAATTGCATATTGACTTTTGAGTTTCACTTTTATATAATAAAAGTGAAACCACAAGTAAACAAAGTACAAGTAATAGAGTGTTATATATAAATAGCACTCTATTACTTTGTATAAAAATATATTGAGTACAATTATATTATACGCTATTATATTGTACAAAATACACTTTAGTAGATTAAAGTGCTAATATATTACTGCATTAACACTTTAATGTATTAACGTGTTATTACTTTATTATATTAAAGTGCTAATATATTACTGTATTAACGCTTTAATGTATTAACGTATTACTACTTTAATACGGTACAACTTTAACTGTACAAATTGTATATACAATTTAAACTATTCGAATTGTTTGAATTGTTTGAAAAATTCGCACAATTCCGAGCCGCTAGGGGTGGAAATATTTGGAGGTGGAAAAATGGAAGACTATTTAAAACAAATATGGAATGATAAATGGGCAGAAGATGAAGATGAACAAATTCCAATTAATACACCATTCGGAACTAAATATCAAATGGATTATACTACCTCGGAAGAATATGACATGATAAGACGTGGAGAATTCTTAAAGGGGATAGTGGAAAGAAGGGGATAATATGTTAACAAAAGGACAGAGATTATTAGCAAGAGTATGGAAAGCAACACATAGTATGGATGAGATTATGCAGGTGGTGAATAATGCATACAGAAATAAGGAAATAACAGATGAGGATATTGAGTGGTTCAACAAAACCAAGCTTGATCCATACACCAAGTATACTACTTACAAGCCAAGAATTGAAGCAATAAATTACATAAAATTTTGAAGCTGGTGCGTAAGGAATCACATCTAGTATTGAAAGCAAGAAAAGGAGGTAGGGAGGGCGGATGGCAAGTTATAAACAAAGTAAAAAGTTTAAGAAATGGTTATCTAATAAACCAGAGCATCCATTATATTCATTATATTTTAATCGTAAAGAAAATTATACTAATGCCGCTAATGTATACGATTTTATAAAAGATAAAGCACCATCAATAATCAATAAGTCTAAATTATTAAAACGTGTACAAACAGCACAATTAGTTGACAAGTTATACGATCATATGGTTTGGATAGAAAATAATAAAACGCAGGTAGATAAAATACTTGGTGATGACATGAAAAAGACATGGCAAACAAAACCATATAAAGAATTAGTAGACAGGATAAAATTACTGGATCAAGTAAAAGATATAATGGAAGAAGCAGATTTTGGTAAAAGATTAGCTTTATTAGGCGACAGATTAAGTAAATTGGATGAGCCAAATCTATACACATATTTATATGATATAGCATCAGATAAGACAATATATAGAGAGCATGTAGAAAACTTAGTAGCCAGAAGACAAGAAATGAATGAAGGGATAATGTCTTATATTAAAAGAACTAACCCCAATTCAATTAAAGATGAATCAAAATTCTTACACTCATGGTGGGGTGCTGCTAGAAAAATATTAGAAGAAACAAGTAAGTTAAATTATGAGTCTGGAACAGTATTAAAAGCATTATTCGAGTTTAATATCTGGAATTTAGATTTTGATAATCCAGATAATGAAGAAGTAAAAGCTTTTATGAATAAGATAAGTGATTTAGCTAATGAAATGACACAAAGAGAGACAACTCTTAAAAATGGTTTTGCTACATTAGAAGAGATGCATACATATGAAGACATACACAAACAAATGAAGAGATCTAGAGAAAGAGAAAGACAAGAGAAAATAAGAGAAAATAATAGAGAAATATTAAGAGAGGAATTAGATGAAGATGAAATAAATAAAGAATTGAGAGAAATAGGTCAAGAGCTCTCAGATCCAAGTGATATGGACATGGAAAGATTCACATATCTTACAGACAGGATAAAAGAATTAAAACAATTAAAATGGGAACGAGAGCAAGCTGAAGGAAGGGTTTGATTATGAACATTGAAATTATAGAAGGTAGTAATCTAGGAACCCAGCAAAATATGCATGATGATGACAAAGTAGAAATTGTAGAATATGAAAGGGGTGTAGTTTATGATAAGCTTTGCGAGTATCTTCATAACAGCAATGATCGCCATTTGTATTTGGGTAGCAATAAGCTTTTATATTGGCAAACGATAGTATCATTTGATATTGAAACTACAAATACAAAGTTAAATGGTGATAAAGTTTCTTTCATGTATATATGGCAGGTAGCCTGGCAGGATATTGTAATTGTAGGTAGAACATGGGAAGAGTTTATAGAATTATGTGCATTATTTGAGTATTTATTAGGATTAGACGAAAGTCATAGAATGATAATATGGGTGCACAATCTAGCTCATGAATTTCAGTTTATAAGAAAACTATTTAAATGGAAACAAGTATTCGCATCAGATGAGCGTAAAGTAATTTATGCTGTAAATGATATGAATATAGAGTTTAGATGTACATTATTCTTAACTAACATGGCTTTGGCAGAAGTATCAAAAGAAGTCACAAAGATGGGACTGTCAAAATATGGCAAGATGGTTGGCGATTTGGACTATTCATTAATAAGAAATTCTAAAACAAAAATGTCACCAGAAGAATTACAATACTGTTATAATGATGTAATAGTAATGAATGTATATCTAACCAATTTTGCTAAAGGCTATCAAATGCTACAAGACATACCGTATACAAATACAGGGATAGTTAGAAGACATGTAAGAAACTTAACTATATACAATGAAAATGATCCTATAAGAAATAAATACAAACAATTAATGAAAGATCTTACAATAACATATGATGAATATGATTCGTTACGATGTGCATTTCAAGGTGGTTTTACACATGCATCATCATTAAAGGTAGCAGATATATTTGAGAATGTATATTCGGTAGATATATCGTCATCATATCCGTCAGTTATGATAACAGAAAAGTTTCCAATGTCAAAAGGAAAGTTCATACAATATCCAACAGATGAACAAATATCATATCTTATGTCTACAAAGTTATGTCATTTCGTATGTATGATAAAAGGATTAAGACCTAAAGTATCATTCGAACACATACTAGCTAAGTCCAAATGCTTAGAGTGTAAGAAAACAGTAGTAGATAATGGTAGGGTAGTAGAAGCAGAATCCTTGATAACATACATGACAAATATTGATTTTGAATCATTTAATAAATTCTATGAGTATGATAGAATACTTATTATGAATTTATGGTGGTATGAGAAAGACTATTTACCAAGAGATTTATTATTAGCAATAGGAGGACTATATCATGACAAGACCACCTTAAAAGGAATTAAAGAAGAAGAAGAAAACTACATATTGAAAAAGAAAATGTTAAATTCATGCTATGGTATGATAGTAACAGATCCATTAAGAGATGAAATCTTATATGATTCAGATACAGATATATGGAAAGTATTAACTAGGGATAAGGCAGAACAAATAGAAAAATATAACACTGATAAAAGTAGATTTCTATTTTATCCTTGGGGAGTATTTGTAACAGCTTATGCACGTAGAAGATTATACAACATGATATTAAGAATGGGTGAAGACCATTTATATTCAGATACAGATAGTGATAAGTTTATTAATATCGAAAAGCATTATAAAGATATAGAAGAAATGAATGCAATACAAGATGTGGCATTAAAAGAATCTTGTAGAGTTAATAAACTACCAGAAGAACTATTCTATGCTAAGGATATAAAAGGAGAAACTCACGTATTAGGTTATTGGGATTTTGAAGGTACAGATGAACATCCGTATAAAGTGTTTAAAACATTAGGAGCTAAACGTTATCTGTATGAAACAGATCCAGATAAAAATGGTAACTATCTACATTTAACTTTTGCCGGTTGGAATAAAAAGAAAGGAGGAGAATACTTAGAGACATTAGAGAAGCCATTCGAGTTCTTTAAGCTTCCTATGTCAGTACCAATTGAATACACTGGGAAGTTAGCTCACACATATATCGATGAGACTAAAGAATTTGATATAACCGACTATCAAGGTAATGTAGATCATGTTATAGCACCTTCAGGATTACACCTGGAGCCACAAGAGTTTAGTCCGGGGGTTCCAATTGAATTTGAAAGGTTCTTAAAGAAATTCCTAGACAAGTCACTAAGAACAATAAAAGATTAAAAACAAAGGAGAATTTAATTATGATGAAACAGGGTTTATTCGCAGCAGCAACAAAGGCAATCACAAACAACGTAACAGAGGATAAGATTAAGCTTAGCAATGATGAGTTTATCGCAAAGTATCCAGATGGTGCTAGGGTAAGAAACGTTACTCTTACAAAGTCTAAGGAAGGCGATGAGTTTGCAATTGTTGTATTCGATGATGAGTATATCTTCGGTGGTAAGATGATCACAGATGCAGTACGTATGGTTCTGGAGTATACAAATCTTCCGGAGCAGTATCTTGCAGAGAACGTTGTAGTTCTCAAGCTTGAGAAGAAGTTCAAGAAGTCAGGAGACGGAGAGTACTTCGTACCGGAGTTCATCGAGCAGTAATTATAAGAAGGAGTCCATATGGCTGAACAATATTATAATCATATTGCAGTCGAGAGTATTATGGATAAGGATAGAGCCTTGCGGGATTTCGTAAGGCTCATCCTGAATAAAACAAATAACATGTTTGAGTATGAAGGTTTACCTGAAACATTACCTGCTAGGTTCTTAGAACTATACTTGCAGAAGAATGGTAACTGCTGTGTAACAGATTACAAAGATAATTTGTACTGTTATAGAGGAGGGCTGGGAGGAGTACCTGATGAATACTACCAGCCAACTATATATACTATAGCTAATCCATATCAGAAGTTTAATAAGATGGTAAAGCTTGGCGAGGAAGGAGTCCTCTGTAGGAATGACATGTTAATGGTAGGTATAATGCCTACGATAATGAAGTATGGTTCACTAATTATTGAGAACCTTATATCATTTAGAGTAGCTTCTATTAATACTCGTATTCAGACTGTCATTGACGCAACTGATGATTCAGCAGCCCAGTCAGCTAAACAGTATTTGAAGGATGTAGAGGAAGGAAAGCTTGGTATTATAACAACAGATAAGTTGTTTGAGAATGTTAACATAACACCAGGAGGAAATCAGTACAGACATATAACTGAACTGATAGAAATGAATCAGTATATTCTTTCACAGATGTATGCTGAGATGGGTATTATGGATAACTATAATATGAAGCGAGAGAGACTCACATCAGGAGAGGTTGATGCTGAAAACAATAAGGTTGTTGTATCAATAGAGAATATGTATCAGGAAAGATGTATATTCTGTGATGCTATTAACAAGATGTTTGGTACTAATATCAAAGTAAGATTAAACGAAAGGTGGGGTATGGATGCAGACTCTGAGGGAAGCGATTCCCGCGTACAAGACAGCGGGTCTAATGAAAAAGATAGCGAGTAAGTATTACGACGCTGAGACCAGCAAGATGTATGACAAACCTGGACAGATATTAGACATACTTCTTGTTGGCAAATATGGTACACGTAGGGTCAACTCCCTAATGAAAGAATTTACAAACAACCAGGGTGTTGTAGAAAGAGATGCAGATCTTGAATTACTGGCCGACACAGTAGCAGCTATGTTTAAAGACCAATGGGATTCTAGATATGCAGCGCTAACAGCTGAGTATGAAATACTAGAACCATATCATGTATCTCTAGATGAAACAGTTAGTGAAGAATCTTCAGATGAGAAGACAGTAACTAACAACCTGACAGATACAAAGGTATTAGATTCAGGAGAGACTACAACATTTAATACAACTGATCAGAACACAAAGAATCTTACAACCACAGATACAAAGAATCTTACAGATCGTAAGACAGGAACTGAGGATGTGGGAGAAGGTGGTACAATTACAGATTCAAGAAGTATAGAATCTGATACAACAGAATCAACAACACATGAACATGATCTCGATCAGAAGACTACTACATTTAATAATGTTCAGGAGACAGAAACAAAGACAGGTTCTAAGAATAATAGTAAGTCAGGTTCAGTATCAGAAGTAGATGGGACTGATGATACAAAGTCAAACACTAAGACTATTAGTGAACTTAATAATGATAATCTTGGTGTAGATCCACAGCATTACGGAGTTGAACATACAGTTGAAGGTGATACTACAATTAACACATCACATGAAAATAGTTCAGGTTCTAATGTTAATTCAGTAACACCATATGCTCCAGTCGCAATGAGAGAAAGAGACCAGTCTAATGATGCTTCAGTAAGTGCAGCAAATTCTGAGACTGATAGAGACCTAACTCTTGAACGTACTACAAATTATGATAAGAAAGATACAACAGAAACAAATACTTATCATACAGAGAAGACAACAACATACAATAATATGACAGATACTGAGACTTTCACAAACTATCAGGATCAGAAATTAAAGACAGGTTCAATAGTTGAACAGAATGAAAAGTCAGGTTCAGTATCTTCAGCAGAGCATAACGAGACCAGTGACACAAATACAAGAACAATAGATACAGATACTGGTACAACTTATGATATTACAAATTCACACACAGGAACAGATACAGTTACTGAAACTGGAACTGATACCAACAAGAAAACTGGAACTGAAACTGTTGATAGAGATGATACAACAACTACAACAAAGACAGGAACAGTAGGTGAAGAAGGTTCTGGAACTAAAGAAACTGAAACAACATCATTTGAGCACGGTAATAAGTGGAATGCTACAAACCAGCAGATACTTATGCAGGAGCTCGAATTAAGAATGAATAATTTCTATGAGCAGATGCTTAAAGATGTTGCGAAACTGTTGACACTCTCAATTTATAATCAGGAGGAAATTAGATAATGGAAGTTAAACAGATTGCGAGTATGATGAATGAGGTAACTAACGAGATCCTCGGAAAAGAAAATCTCGTAGCTGAAGATCTTGGAAATATCGTAGACGTCGGTACTGAGATCTTCAACGCGAACGCAGTAGATGCATATGTAAAATCTCTGGTAAACCACATTGGTAAGGTAGTATTTGTAAACAGGATCTACACAGGCGGGACACCATCAGTTCTTATGGATGGATGGGAGTTCGGTTCAATTCTTGAGAAGGTAACCGTTACAAAGCTTCCTGAGGCTGTAGAGAATGAGTCATGGAAACTTGAGGATGGTGAGAGTTACGATCCATTTGTATTCCATCAGCCTGAAGTAGCAGCTAAGTTCTACAATAAGAAAGTAACATTTGAGATCGAGATGTCATTTGCAGAGATGCAGGTTAAGCAGTCATTCTCATCAGCAGAGCAGCTTAATGGATTCATCTCAATGATCGAGACATCAATCCAGAACTCAATGACAATCAAGCTTGATTCTCTTATTACAAGAACAATCAACAAAGCAATTGCGGATACCATCTATGATGACTTCTCAACAGGTGGAGGTCCTATGAGCCAGCTTAGTTCTGGTTCAGGTATCAAGGCTGTAAACCTTCTGTATCTTTACAATACAAAGATGGCAGCACTTGATGCTAACTGGACAAATCTTACAGCAGTACAGGCCATAACAAATCCAGGGTTCATTAGATTTGCGGCATACACAATGGGTCTGTATGTAGATCGTCTTACAAAGATTTCTACACTGTTCAACATTGGTGGTCTTGAGAGATTCACACCTACTTCAGATCTACACAGCATTATGCTTTCAGAGTTCAGAAGAGCTGCAGATGTATACCTTCAGTCTGATACATATCATGATGAGTATACAAAGCTTACACAGGCAGAAGTAGTTCCTTACTGGCAGGGTCCCGGAACAGATTATGCTTTCTCTAATACAAGTAAGATCATTTACAAGACAGGTGAGAATTCATCACTTGAGTTTACAGGTGTGCTTGGAGTTATGTTCGATCGTAACGCACTTGGTGTAGCAAACCTTAATAGAAGAGTAACATCTTCTTACAACCCTAAGGGTGAGTTCTATAACAATTTCTACAAAGCAGATGCAGGCTACTTTGTTGACGGAAATGAGAATGTAGTAGTGTTCTTCGTTGCGTAAGCTTAGGGCTGGCATTAATAAATCCATGGAGGAGGGCGGAGCGGCACTCCGTCCTCTAATGCTAAAAGGAGGAAGAACATGAGTAATGTAATAAATTGGAGAATATGGGGTAATGATGGTTGGGTTGAACATACCGCTATAAATCAACCCGAACTAGATGTTACCTATGAAATTAATAATACCGAGCTATCAGGATTCACATCTTTATATAATACTGGGATTCAGGAAGGTGCAACGTTACCAGCAAGAGGAGGAACAAATAACGGACCTCAACATGAATACACGTTCAATAATGGTTACATATGGCCGTATATATTTAGAAGAAATACAAGTAATAGACATTATTTTAAAACTCCTAACGCTATTGAAAATAAAGTTGAAATAAAATATGGTGTAACTGGTAAATTATTTTTGATATATAAATTTGGAGGAGTGGGTTCGCCATATTTAACTGATGATGAATTTTTTAATTCAAATGATGCTATAATTTTTGATACTGATACATTACAAGCAAGGCTTTCAGGTTATTCAGTATTCGGGGATGCATTACAAACATATGATTATTTAGATGAAAGAATAGATCCAAATACAGGAACTAAGACAGTTTATTGGAATGAAGATTTTGCTAGCACCATATTTTTGAATTCATGTAAAATTAGAGTAATAGATAAAATAAACCATGAAGAGAAAGAAATAGAATTAATAGCTAGGAATCTACCATATGGTTATAGTACAGTAAAAGATGCAACTATTTATTGCACATTTATTGTATTAAATAATTTCAATCCTAAATATTCATATGATGATGGTGAAGTTTACAATACTAAAGTTATACAAAAATTTAATGATGAGTATAGATATGATAATCAAGAAGGTCAGTTTATATATCCTATATTTGGTTTATTTAACTGGAATGATTTAGTAACATTTTCAGGAAATAGATTACATGTACAGAACTATGTTGCTATTAATCACAATACATGGGTTCCAAATAGTAATATACTAGATGATATATTTTCCGGTATAAATGTAAATAACGGACTGGCAGTAAACCATGCTGAGGATTTACATTTCTATAATGACTGGTCAACACCACAACAGACAGTAAATGTAACAGCAGCAACATGTGTAGAAAATGCAAGTGATATGTATCTGGATTATTACTATGTGCCAGTAGCATATAATAACAATAGTGGTTCATATGAGTACTACATATCCGGAATTACATTAGGAGAGATCCCACCTGAACCGGAACCTGAACCAGACGAACCGGTAGAGAAACCTGATTTTGATCCTGAAGTAAATTATCCAGAAACTCCGGAGGATGTTCAGAATTTACCAACACCAGAAACACCACAGGATAATTCGGAACTGCTGGATTATCTAAAGGGTTATATTGATGGACAGTTGAGGCAAGGTAATTTTGAAAATGAAGAGCAGACACCAGGACAGCAAGTACTAGCAACTAATGGAAGAGATGTAAATTGGATAAGCCAAGCACACGGGTTTACCACAGCATGTTATGTAGGCTCACCAGGTACAATTGCAGAGTTGGTAGATGATATATTTGAATTAAAAGATTCACCACTTATGCAAGCTAACTTATTATTCTCAAAGAATTGGGATCCTAAATCTGTTATAAAAAGAATATTAGAATTTCCATTTGATACTAATTACATGGGCACTCAATTAAGTTTGAATGATGGGGCTCCAGTATGGAATAATACAGTATTAACTTGGCAACCATATTATATCAACAATTTCACAGATGAATTCTTGACAATAGGAGCTTCTCTGTTGGGATTAAAATTGCAAGAATATAAAGATTTAATGAACGATTATGGAATACAACCAATGAGTCAGAGTTTTACAATTCCAGGATTGACAACACCTAAATATTATAAAATAGCAGCAAAAAGATTTTTTGAAGTTAACTATGGTTCAGTAACTATAAATAAAATATTCGGGTCGTTCTTAGATTATACAGATGTTAAATATAAAATACAATTACCAGTATCCAATGAGGTTATAGACTTAGATAATAATATATTATTCCAAGATTACACAGGTGATGAGAGAGACACAGGAATAGTAATAAGTATGACAGGCATATGCGATATTGAAACTGGTGATATGCTTTTGTCTATAACAAGGAATTCAGATTTGATCTATCAAACAACAATTAATGTGGCTGTAGATAGAAACTTATACGCTGAAGATAATACACCAGCAGTTAAAGCAATTGCTCAAGGAGTATACAAGATGGCGCAAGGAGCATATCTAGCAAGGTCACCATATGCAACAGCTAATGCAGTAGGACAGTCAACAGCAGCAAAAACGACAGTTACAACAACAGATGATGCGAAACGTATAGTAAGAGATGTGAATGAAAAATCAACTAGTAAAACGGATTACGAACGATTCTCATCTTTCAAATCTGGAGTTCTAATGGTAGACGGAGCAATGGATGCAATATCTGGAGCAGCCTCAATGGGAGCACCAGTACAAGTTGGTGTTGGTACTAATGAAGGTTCTACAAAATTAATAGGAAACCAATTCCCAATATTGATATATGATTATCCTGAAATAATGATACCAAAGCAAGGACCATACTCAAATCCAGGACCATGGGATTTTACATTCAATTATTATGATGAAGTAGGATTACCAGCAGCAACAACAAAAGTTGGTAAGGGGTATAATAAGTACAGTGTAATATCAAATGTTGATCTTAACTGGTCATATTCATGGTCACATGAAGAATTGCAAGGTTTCAAAGAAGACCTATTAAGAGGTTTCTATATACATGATGAGGATAATATATACAGAAGTCCAGGAGAAGTATACACAGAACTATTTGACAATCCAGATAGATTTATATATTCACCAGACCCACCTGGTTATATACAAGGACAAGGAATGACACAAGGTTATGAGGCTACAAATTCTATAGTATTAATAAATGTATTCTCAAACTGGGAAAAGTATATAGATAGATTCCATCCTGATAATTTAAATTATTCAATTCAGGGAGGACATTATTACATATGTTACGAATGTAATGTATACAAAGATATGAATATTGATAAACCAATTATAGACATATCTTCTGAAATATATACACATCAGAATACTGCTATATGGAATGGAAGAATTTACAGAGTAACAGGAGTAGATTACTTACCTGGACATATTGTAAGATTATACTTGCAAGAAGATTATATAACAACATGGTTCTACTTTGGAGTTGTTGAAGGAATAATAACAAGATCAACAGCATATGGAATTTCTAACATGCCAGATAGTTTACCACGTACTGTAAGAAGAATAGTTAAAAGACAACTGTTCACAGGTGGTTTACGTAGTGCAGATTTAGGTTCAACAATGGTAGCAGTAGCAGAACCAAAGTACGCAACACCAACACCATAAAGGAGGAATGATAATTGGAGAATATGGATGTAATAATGCAGGCCATCTCAACTGTAGGATTCCCGATTGCAATGTGTATCTATCTTATCTACTCAGGTAAGAAGAGAGATGAGAAGTATACACAATGCATTGAGGATCTGCGTAAGACAGTTGAGAATAACACAATTGTAATACAAACAATCAAAGATCATTTAAAGGAGAATTAAGAGATGTTAAAAGGTGTAGATATTAGTAGATGGCAGAAAGGTAAGATCGATAAAGAGTTTCTTGACAAGCAGGATTTTGTAATTATGAAAGCATCAGAAGGCAAGACTACAAAAGACAGTATGCTTGACAAGTGGTATGACATGGTACACGGTTATAGCGATGGAGAACCAGATCAGGATAAGTGTTACGGTTTCTATCATTATGCAAGACCAGAAAAGTATACAGCGCTTGAGGAAGCTAAGAACTTCCTCAAGCTTGTAAGACATCATGCAGGTGAAGCAATCTTTGCACTTGATTGGGAATACAAGGCATTAGACTATCCTATTGAAAGAGCAAAGGAATGGATGGATATTGTATACACTGAAACTGGAGTAAGACCAGTAATCTATATACAGGGGTCTAAGACTAAGGACTGTGATATAATAGCTCAGGCTAACTATGGTTTATGGGTAGCTCACTGGAATGCTACAAAGCCTAATATAGGAGCATGGGATAGATGGGCTATATGGCAGTATAAAGTAGATATGAATCCTAACGTAGATCTGGACTACTTTAACGGAACAAAAGAGCAGTGGAAGAAATACTGCAGAAGGAGTTAATTATGCCAGCAACACCAAAAACAAAAGCAGAGATAGAGCAGGAATTATTCGAACTAAGTGTAGTATGTACAATTCCAATAAGACAGGATATGGGACAATTTAACGAAACAGCATGGAACGAGTTATATCCAGAATGCGATTGGAATACAGCAATACAGTATTACAATAAATGGATGGGTCATAATCCTACATCTAGCGATATGATGAATGTATTGTTAATGGTAGCAGGGACCAGTCTCGATGGAGCTCTAGATGATATAAGTGATGAGGTGCACAACATTCCAGAACCACAACCTGAAACAGTTTATGTAGTAAGAGAAGAACCGGTAATGAGTAAACTGAATCTTATTTTATCAAGTTGTTAAGGAGGTAATATGAGCGGGTTTTATTCTTACAACAGAATAGATGAAACACACGCTCAATATAGAATGGTTATAGGAGAGCGTTCAAACGGTAAAACGTATGGAGCTCTCCTAAAAGCCGTTACGAACTATATTGAGAAGGGTAAGCAAACAGCATACATAAGAAGGTATAAAGAAGATTTTGTAGGCAAAAGAGGAAATACATTATTTGCTGCTATAGTATCTGATGATTGGGTTAAGAGATTAACAAAAGGAGAATGGAATAATATAGTATATTATTCATCAGCATGGTATTTAGCTTACACAGAAGAAGGACAAAAGACAGTTAAGGATGAAACTCCATTTTGTTATGGTTTCGCAATAAATGATATGGAGCATGACAAATCAACATCTTATCCCAACATAACAATGGTAATATTTGATGAGTTCTTAAGTAGAGGTTTCTATCTTAGTAATGAATTTGTACTGTTTGAAAACGTATTATCTACAATCATAAGACAGAGAAACGATGTAGTAATCTATATGTTAGGTAACACAGTAAATAAAATGTCACCATACTTTAATGAGATGGGTATTACAAATATAAGAGATATGAAACCAGGAGACTTAGATGTATATTCATATGGAGAGTCAGAATTAAAAGTAGCAATAGAATATGCAGATCCAATAGATAAAGATATAAAACAGTCAAATGTGTATTTTGCGTTCGACAACCCATCATTACAGATGATTACAAATGGCGGATGGGAGTTTGATTTATATCCACACATTACATTTAAGTATAGACCTAAAGATATTAAGTTTACATATTTTATAGACTTCAATGGGTTTATGTTACAGTGTGAAATAGTGAGAACAGACGAAGGATATATAACATGTATACACAGAAAAACCACTCCTATAAAGAACAAGAAAGACCTAGTATTCACGAATAAGATAGACGACTCGTTGTATCATATAAAAAGGATTACTCAGCCCACAAATGATATAGCCAAAACGTGCTATCAATTTTTGAAAACAGAAAAAGTATTCTTCCAGGACAATTCTGTAGGAGAAGATCTTAGAAACTATTTACAGTGGTGTCAAAAGACAGAGTTCTTACATGGTTGATATTACTAGCTACGTGAAAGCGTAGCTAGTATATTTTTGCCAATAAATATATACAGTATGTATTATTCTATTGG
>JAEIGA010010117.1_pt1 | contig 14292 bp, 8 predicted proteins | sample 9270691 | NCBI WGS metagenome assembly JAEIGA01 (sample SAMN17057246, study PRJNA624740) | gut metagenome | biome: biome; isolation source: fecal sample | host: Bos grunniens | place: China: Xizang | collected 2019 | reverse complement strand
CCGAAGCGTACAGAGATTTCGTCAGAATCGTTGAGCTTAACTGTAAGTGTATATAAATTGGGGCTTTCAATATCCCACAATTTAACGTCCTCTAAAGACCATTTTGCATTTATGACTCTGCCCTTGAAGGTGGTTGATTTTTCACCGATTTTGTTGTCACCGTCGAAAAGCGCAAAGGTAAGTGTACCGCTTGTGCTTTCTGAAAGGGTAACGTCAATATCCATAACCTTTTTAGGTTTAAGCACATTGAGTGTTCTTACAAAAGCGTTATCAATGTAAACTGATGCAACCTCTTCAAGCCATACCTCGCGGTAAATACCACCATAAACAAGGTAGTCAACAACGTTGCCGAAGGGCGGAATTTCGTTGCGCTCAGTTGAATCAAGCTCAACTACAAGAAGGTTGTCCTTAGCCTTTACCTTGTCAGTAATATCAAAGGTAAATGCATTATATGCGCCCTTGTATTCACCGATAAATTCACCATTAAGGTAAACCCTTGAATAAACAGCGGCACCCTCAAAATGAAGGATATAGCGCATATTTTTGTTCTTTTTAACGTCAAAGCGTTTGCGGTAACAGCTTATGAACTGGTACGATTTTTCATCAAAATAATTAAGGGGCAATTCTTTGTTGGCGTGGGGAATGTCAACAGTCTGAAATTTGCTGTCGTCATAGTCCTTATTCACCATTTCTGCCGAGAAGGTGGGGTTGTACTTCCAGTTGAAGTTAAGAGAGTATTTGTTTCTCAATTATAACACCCTTTCGAAATTGGTTAGAGTGGGTAAAGTATATTATTTCTATTCTATACTATTATAATAAGTATGTCAATAAAGCGCTTTTGTCATTGGTAACTTTTTCTTCGATAACGCTGTCCAAAAGGTAATTTAGGGTTTCGCCTACCTTTTCACCTGTAATACCCTGTGCAATAAGGTCATTACCATTGACCGCAAGTTGATTTATAGTGCAGCATTCATTGTTACGCTCGATTTCGTCAAGCCAACGAAGGGTCTGTGCTGTGCCCTCACTTATGTCGCGGTAGCTTTCACTTAGTGCACCTCGGTCGCTCTTTTTGATTACAAGCAGGGTGCGTATATCGTCAGGCGTTTTTGTTTTAAGGTGATGCTTTAATTCAATTTTACTTTCTGTTGGCTCAAAATCGTGGTAGCTGACAAGGAAGGATACACGATTTATTGTCTTTTTATCAAATTTAAGCCTTGTCAGAATTTCACGAGCCATTTCACCGCCAATAGGTGCGTGTTTTTTAAAGGTGCTGTCACCTTTGTCATTGAGGGCGTGGGTAGGCACCTTACCAAGGTCGTGCAAAAGCATTGTAAGGCGTAAAATTCTGTCAGAGGGTATGGTGTCAACTGTGTGGCAGATGTGCTCCCATACGTCGTAAGCGTGTTTTTTGCCGTATTGCTTAAAGCTTACTGCAGGTGCAATCTCAGGAATAACAACAGACAATACGTCGGGGTATTCCATAAGAATATTAAATGCATTTTTACCACAGACAAGCTTTGTTAATTCAATATTAATTCGTTCGGCAGAAATGTTTTTAAGCAAATCCTTGTTGCGGTGTATTGCAGAGGCAGTTTCACAGTCAATTTCAAAGCCTAATGTAGCCGCAAAGCGTAAGGCCCGCATAATTCGCAGACCATCTTCATTAAAACGCTTGTCAGGGTTGCCAACTGTTTTTATTATACTATTATATATATGGCCTTGCCCGTCATAAAAATCAACAATACCTGCATCGGGATTATAAGCTATAGCGTTTACTGTAAAATCTCTGCGTGCAAGGTCATCTTTAAGATTTCTTGTAAAAATAACGTTACCGGGGTGGCGGTTGTCCTCATACTCGCCATCGATACGATACGTAGTAATTTCGTATGGCTTTTTATCAATGATAACAGTAACTGTGCCGTGCTTTATGCCTGTTTCTATTATTTTGTAATTCTTAAAGATTTTTGCGGTTTCATCGGGTGTGGCGTTTGTGGTAATATCCCAGTCACCGGGCTCGTTACCCATAAGGCTATCCCTGACTGCACCGCCTACACAAAAGGCCTCGTAGCCCGATTCCTTAAAGTGATTAAGTATAAGTTTAACCTCTGAAGGAAGCTTTATTGTCATAACAACACTCCTGCAATAAAGATGTTATAGATATTATGGTCTTTTTGGGTGTTTATGTCAACAAATAATTACAAATTGATAATATTACCCCTTTTTGTGCACTATTAAAGGTTACAGTTTGTAATTTCTGCACTTTTTACAAAAGTAATAGTGGTTTTTTTGTAACATTAGCAGTATTTTCCACAAAATATAGGTTTGTGTTGTTTTTTATAAGCCAAAAGTTTGTGAAAAGTAAACAAAAACAGCTTTTTTAAAAATTTGACTTTTTGTGGGTAATGAGTATAATACATAATTGCCATAGGATAACTGCGGCATTTTTGTTGGCAGTAATGTGTTGAACCCTGGCAATTCAGCACGCTATTGTTGATAAAATTGCCTACAACGGCAACGTATTGATGCACCTGTTAAGGTGAGTATAATCAGTAAGTTGCTTGTCTAAGGAGAAACTTTTATCATGACATTTTCTAAAAAAGGCGAAAAGGCAGTCTCTGCTCGCATCAAGAGAGTAATTCTCTTGGTAATGGCAGCAGTGTTCTTTATGTCAGCGACAGCCTTCGCCACACCGCCTGTAATGTACAATGTTACAATTTATGACGGTGACAATGCTGTTTCAGTTATGACAGCCGAAACCGACGCTGAACAGATTCTCGTTAACGAGGGTATTACAGTAAGCGAGGCATACGGTGATAAAGTCAGCTTTGTGAATTTCACAGGTAAAGACGGCAGCGCAATTATTATAAGACGTGGTGTTAAGGTTACAATCAAAAACTTTGACGGCACAACACATACCGTGCACACATCAGGCACAGTAGCAGATGCACTTAAGATTGCAGGTATTGCCCTTACAAAGGGTACAGCACTTAACTGCGAAGCTACAGACCTTCTTGTAGATGGTATGGTTATCGAGATTTATGACATCTATGATGTTACAATCAAGGTTGACGGCAAAGAAATCAGCAAAATGATTTCAGGCGACACAGTAGCAGATGCACTCCAGCAGGCAGGTGTTAAACTTGCTGAAAAGGATTACACCGAGCCCGCACTCAATACTGTCCTTAAGGATGGTCTTGTTGTAGAGGTTTTCCGTGTTAAGGTTGCAAGCCGTACAGAAAAAGAAGATATTGACTTTGAAACAAAGTCACTTAACACAGACACTCTTTATAAGGGTGAAAAGAAAACTGTTACACAGGGTATCAAGGGCGCAAAAGCCATTGTATATGAAGACCGTTTTGTTAATGGTGAGCTTGTAGAGTCAAAGGTTGTGTCAGAGCAGATTCTTACTCAACCCACACACGAGCTTATTCACGTTGGCACTAAAGAGAAGCAGAAGCCCGTTCAGGCTCCTCAGAGCACCTCAAAGCCCAACACATCAGCAAATACAACATATACACCGGGCGCAACACCCAACTGGTCATCAGATCTTCCCGTTGGTACTCCTATGAGTGAGCTTCCTGTTCCTTCATACGTTACTATCGGTTCAAATGGCCTTCCCACAAACTATAAGCGTGCAATTAACGCAAAGGCTACAGCATATTGTGAGCCCGGCGGACCTACTTCAACAGGTAAGCGCGCACAGAATGGTTATATTGCCGTTGACCCCAAGGAAATTCCTTATGGTACAGAAATGTACATCGTTTCAGCAGATGGTATGTACGTTTACGGCTATTGTATCGCAGCTGACACAGGCGGATTTATCCACAGTGTTGACAACACAGTTGACCTTCATATGAACACTGAAGAACAGTGTCGTAAGTGGGGCAGACGCGATATCGTAATCTTCTTCTTATAATAACAACAGGAGATGTAAAAACATTGGTTTTTACATCTCCTTTTATATTTTTATGAACTGTGTACTTTTTCAGACCCTTTTTCTTTTGGTTTTATACAAGCGGTAACACACCTGACCTCTGCTGCCTTATTAAAAAGCAGAATCTTTGAGCACTCGTTTAACGTAGAGCCTGTTGTTTTTAAATCGTCACACAAAAGTATTCGCATATTTTCAATGTTATGCCCCTCTTTACTGTTAAAGGATAAGGCACCTGCAAGGTTACCTGTACGTAAATAGCCGGGTAACGAGCGTTGCGGAGCTGTAACAAAATCTTTGCTTATAAGGTCATAGCAGGGTATATTAAGCTCATCTGCAATTATTTTTGCCAAACGCTCTGCCTGATTATATCCACGTTTTTTTATATCCTTTTTGTGTGAAGGGGTAAAGGCACAGCAGTCAAAGTCATAGCCTGCATATCGGGTTTTAACGCAATTTGCCATTTCTTTACCAAGTTGTTCTGTTATAAAAAGGTCATTTCTGAATTTTGTAAGTTGAATAGCCTTTTTAGGACCACCTTCATAAAAGAATGGTGCACATACACTCATATAAAATGGTGGTCTTTCGCAAATACAATTTTCCTTCGGAACACCGCACTTATTGCATATTTCACCCTCAATACGGCAGGGTGATTTTTCGCATTCGGGGCAAAGAGACCTTCTTACGTCGCAGACCTCACCGCAAATTATACACCTGCGTGTAAATATAAGGTTTTTAAAATTATTTATGAAACCCTTTATACTCATTAATATTCGTCCTTTAAAAAGTGCGATAACGCTGAATAGCGTCGCGCTTTTTTATCATTCTGGGTCATATTATATATTGTTTCACCTGTACCTACTGAAACAAGCAAACCCCTTGCCCTTGTAACTGCAGTATACAAAAGGTTTCTGTAAGCAAGGTTAGGTACTACACCAACAACGGGCAAAATAACCGCCTTGAACTCACTACCCTGACTTTTGTGTACGGTTATGGCGTAAGCAAGCTCCAGCTCACTTAAATATTCACCCGGTATAATTGCAGTTCTGCCGTCAAAGTCAACTGTAGCTACACCTGACTTTGTGTCAATTTTAATAAGCGTACCAATATCACCATTAAATATGCCTGTGCCTTTTTCTGTGCCTGATGCCCACTCAATGCTGTAATTGTTGCGCACCTGCATAACCTTATCACCCTCGCGGAATAATCTGCCTGCAAGTATGAGCTCACCTTTGTCGCGGTGAGCAGGGTTAAGGGCATTCTGCAAAAGCTTGTTCAGGTTATGTGTGCCTGTTTCACCTTTTTTTGATGGGCAGATAACCTGAATATCTGTTATGGGGTCCCACCCATAAGCATCGGGTAACCGCTGTGAGCATAAATCAGCAACAGTTTGTGCGGCTGTTGATGGCGCATTACGCTCAAGATGAAAGTAATCCTTACCATTGTTTGTTAAATCAGGGTTTTCACCTGCCACAATTTTGTGGGCGGTTGTTATAATTTTGCTTTCGAGTGCTTGCCTGAAAACGCGTGTAAGACGCACAACGGGTAGCATCTCTGACTCAATTAAATCCTGTAAAACATTACCTGCGCCAACAGGGGGCAGCTGGTCGCTGTCACCAACAAGTATAAGACGGCAGCCCAAGGGTAAAGCTTCAAGCAGATTTGCAAAAAGATGAATGTCAATCATAGATAATTCATCAAGTATAAGTGCACTGCATTCAAGGGGATTCTGAATATTACGTCTGAAAACAGGGCGGTCATCCTCATCCCATTCCACCTCTAACAGACGATGAATTGTTTTAGCCTCCATACCTGTAACCTCGCTCATACGCTTTGCGGCTCTGCCGGTAGGTGCAGCAAGGGCAATATCAAGGTGCTGTCTTTCAAAAATATTTATTATACCTTTTATGGCGGTGGTTTTACCTGTACCAGGACCGCCTGTTAATACAAGCAGACCCTTTTTGGCTGCCGTTGCTATGGCAATACGCTGTTGCTCCTCATACCTGATGCCGTTTTTTTGCTCAATATGGTCAATCCAGTCGGCAAGCTGAGGTGCACCGGGTGGGGGGAATCCTGCTACTATATTTATTCTTTCGGCAATCTTTTTTTCTGCAAGGTAGGCAGATGGTAAAAAGATAAAGTCTTTTTTATCAATAATAGCAGATTTTAACTGACCTGTATTTATAAGGCTGTCAATTGCAATATCAATATCATCCTGTGTAACCTCAAGTAAATCGGCAGAGGGCTTCAGAAGTTTTTCACGTGGAATACAGGTGTGACCTCGGTTAGTTGAGTTATAACGGCATACGTGTAAAATTCCCTCACGGATTCTGTAATCGGGTAAAGGCTTTTGAGGTAATTTGCTTTCGATGGTTTCGGCACGTTCAAAGCTTATACCCAAGCCCATTGAACAAAGTATATATGGGTTTTCTTCAATTTTCTGGGTGGCGTTAATGCCCATTTTTTTAAAAATACGCACACATTCTGCAGGTGAAAACCCGTATTTTTCAAGACCGAGCATAACCGTACGCATAGCGTGTTGCTTTTTGAAATCCTCACCCATAGACTCTGCCTGGTCCTTTGAAATACCTTTGAGTGCGGCAAGTCTTTCGGGCTCATTTTCAAGCACGTCTAAAGTGTCTTGCCCGAAGTGTTCAACTATAGCCATAGCCTTTTTGGGGCCTATACCCCTGATAACGCCTGATGCAAGGTACTTGTAAATCTGCTCAACAGTTTCGGGCATACAGCGAGTAAAGCCGGTAGCCTTAAACTGCCTGCCAAAAGAGGGGTGCATTGTGTATGTGCCCGTAAGTGTAACTGTTTCACCGGCAGAAACACCGGGCAAAACACCTACTACGGTAAGAAGCTCGTTTTCAAGGGCAAGGTCAAGCACGGTAAACCCGTTTGCCTCGTTCTGAAAAGTGACTTCCTCAACAATACCTGTAATTTTTTCTTCATTAAAATCCATAGCGTCACCAAAGAGTAAAATTTATACCTGTTATTCTACCATATTATCAAAATAAATGGTATATTTTTGGTACATATTTTCAAAATTAAAAATTGAAATGACTATATGTATATGATAGAATATAATTGTAAAATTTTGCTCTTGGAGGAATAACTATGAAGTATATTCTTGACAAAGATAATCATCATGATTTTAAAAAGGTTGAGTCAGGCAGACTTGCACCCAGAGCATATGCTGTGCCTCACACCAAAAAGAAGGATGCCCTTAAGGCAGATTATAAAACAGAGCGCTATAATAGTGATATCGTGCGCATTTTATCAGGTGAGTGGGAGTTTAAATATTATAAGAAAAAATCCGCATTACCTGCAACACTTGATACCTCAAGGCTCAAGTTTGACAAAGTAAATATTCCTTCAACCTGGCAGCGTACAGGCTATGAGCCACCCGTATACCTTAACACACCATACGGCTTTGACGGCAGAGTGTTTGGCCTTGAATGGGGTAAGGGTGTAAAGCCCCCTGTACTTCCCGATGATTTTTCATGCGGTGTTTACCGTAAATTTATTGATATAAATGATTTGAATAAAACATATATTCTTACCTTCCTTGGTGTTTCACCCTGCGTTGATTTATACATTAACGGTATTTTTGTAGGCTATGGCGAGGCATCACATAACTCTTACGAATTTGATATAACCGAGTATGTAAAAGAGGGCGCAAACGAGGTTGTAGTTGTTGTATTCAAATGGTGTACAGGCTCATACCTTGAAGCGCAGGATATGTTCAGAGAAAATGGCATTTTCCGTGATGTGCTTCTTTACGAATATGACAAATGCTATATTAACGATTTTCAGGCTATCCCCACCAAAAAAGGCAAGAAATATGACCTTAATATAAACGCAGAGGTTATGGGTGCGTATAAAAACAGCACAGTTAAGGCTACTCTTTATGACGGCAAAGAGGTTATAGCAGAGGGTGAGGCAGAAGCCTCTAAAAAGACTGCAATTTCATTCAAAAAGCTTACTGTTGAGGAGTGGAGTGCAGAAATCCCCCGACTTTATGAGCTTACAATAACTCTTTATAACGGCAAAAAAGAGGCTATGACAATCCGTCAGTACGTTGGCTTTAAAAATATTGTAATTGATGGCACAACATTCTACTTCAACGGCAAAAAGATTAAATTAAAAGGTGTTAACCACCACGATACTCACGAAACAAAGGGTTATTGCGAGGATTTCCTTGACCTTGAAAAAGACGTTCGTCTTATGAAGGAATTCAACGTTAACTGTGTAAGAACATCACATTATCCGCCCGATCCCTTCTTCCTTGAGCTTTGCGACCATTATGGTCTTTACGTTGTAGACGAGGCAGATATTGAAACACACGGACTTTGGAATCTTGATTGTGACGAGGCTCTTATCAGCCATGATTTGAAATGGGCACCCAGATATATGGACAGAGTCCGCAGAATGTACTTCCGCGACAGAACTCACCCCTCAATTATTATGTGGAGCCTTGGTAACGAGTCAAAGGGCTACAAGTGTCACGATAAGTGCTACAAGATGCTCAAGGAGCTTGGCACAGAAATACCCGTACACTATGAGGGTGTTACACATACAAAGCGTCAGCATTATGATGTGTATTCACAGATGTATACTCATCAGGATGATATGAAGGAAATTGCACGTCGTAAGCATGGTAAATCCTTTAATGAAGTGCCCTTCTACCTTTGCGAGTATTGTCACGCTATGGGTGTTGGCCCCGGTGCACTTGAAGAATATATGCAGATATTCTACTCTGACGATATCTTTATGGGTGGCTGTATCTGGGAGTGGGCAGACCATTCTGTGCGTCATCAGGGTGACGGCTTCCCATACGAGTACACCTATGGTGGTGACCACGGCGAGGCATTACACGATGAATGCTTCTGTGTTGACGGTCTTTTCTACCCTGACCGTACACCACATACAGGCGCTTATAATATGAAGGTTGTTTACAGACCCTTAAGAGCAACAAAGCTTTCGGGTAACAAGCTTACTATTCTTAACACAAATCGCTTTAAATCATCTGATGATATTGAGGTTTATTGGGATTATCAGGTAAATGGTGAATCAGTAAAATGCGGTAGCTTTATGACCGCAATTGCCCCTGAAAAGGAGGTAACCTATAAGCTTGATTTACCTAAGGTTGACTACGATAAAAACACATATCTTAACCTTACATACCTTCAGGGTGATTTCGAGGTTGCTACAGAGCAGCTTACACTTTCAGAGGCACAGTTTATTATGCCTTCACTTGAAATGGGCAAAATTTCAATGACCTCAGATGGTGAAAAGATTACTGTTAAATATCCTGATGGTGCAATCGAGTTTTCAGAGGCAACAGGTGAGGTGCTTTCATACAAGGCAAACGGCGTTTCTGTGCTCAACAAAACCCCTGTTTCACATAAGGGCTTCTTGCTTAACTTCTACCGTGCATATATTGATAATGACAGACGTGTTGGTGAAGCTTGGACAGAGCAGGGTATATACAGCCCCCGAATTGTGCTTGAGGATTTGAGTGCAGAGGTTAAATCTGGTGTGGCATCTGTAAGTGAATATGTAACTGTTTATGGTAAGGAAAAGCCCATTTTCAATGCAAATATCCTTTATATTATCGGTGCAAACGGTATTCTTGATATTGAGGTTGCAGTTGCTCCCGTTGAGGATGGCGAGATTATTGAGGATATGGCAAGAGCAGGTATTATCTTTGAGGCTGACAAGAAATTCTCTGCTATTGAATACTTCGGCAGAGGTGAAAAAGAAAACTATAACGATTTCAACGCTCACGCTCCTGTGGGACTTTACAAATCTACTGTTGCTGATGAGCACGAGCCATATATCAGACCTCAGGATAACTCAAACCACTCAGACGTATCATACCTTAAGCTTATGAGCGATAAGGGTGAGGAGATTCTTATCTACTCTGACAAGAAATTTAACTTTAACGTTCATAACTACACTCAGGAAACACTCCGTAAGGCAGACCACAGAGAAGATCTTTGTGATGAAAAGACAACCTTTGTTACTCTTGATGGTTACACAAGGGGTACAGGTACAGGTAGCTGTGGTCCTAAAACATTACCTGAATATACAATTGATACATCAAAAGAGCTTACATTCAATTTTGTAATTGTTCCCCAGAAGAAAGGATAAGACTATGCGTCTTGTTTATAACTTTATTGATTTTTCAGATAAAAATTTTAAGGATATAATCTCACTTCGCCGCGAAGTTTTTTGTGGCGAGGTGGGTGAAAAGCCTGCCTACGCTAAAAGTGAGCTTGACGAAGCTGCAAAGCACGTTGCATATTCCATAAACGGAGTTGTTATTGGTTGCGGTAGTGTGGCCCACCTTGGTAACGGTGAATATGAGATTTATAAAATCGCAGTTAAAAAGAATTATCGTAAATTTAATTTAGGTGAAAAGATTTTTGACCTGCTTAAGGCCTTCGCACTTGAAAACAATGCAAAAAAGATAGTTGCAGTATGTCGTACAGATGCACTCTGGTTTGCAGAGAAAAATGGTCTTGCAAAGTGCGGTGTGCCTGTTGATGGCTTTATAAGATGCGAAAAAAACCTTGTTTTTCAGGGTGCAAGGTGGGTGCAATTTGGCGGTGAAATTCACTCTGTAATTGCCCGTTGCGATTTTGCAGCTGATAAAAAAGCCCCTACAGAGCTTGTTGTCAGCGGCCTTGGCTTTTGTGATATATACATCAACGGCAAGTGTATAAGTGACAGAGTTCTTGCACCTGCCTGGACTAACTATGTAAAATCTGCTACCGAAACAATGGAATACCCCATTTTTGACATTATGACAAACAGAATTCTTTACGAAAGAATTGATGTGTCAAGGTTTATAAAAAAGGGTAAAAACACAATTGTATTCCATATTGGCGGTGGTTGGTTTACTCAGCGCGAGTGCATTAATGAGGGCGTAAAATCCTATGGTGATTTAATGCTCTGCTTTAAGCTTACTCAGGGTGATAATATCCTTGCAAAAAGTGATGAAGCTGTTAAATACAAAAAATCATTTGTGCAAAGGGCAAACATCTATTATGGTGAGGACCAGGATGCCCGTGTTGGCGGTTATGATTTCACCGATATTTCTGAATGTACTGACAGTTGGGCAGATGCAGACGTAATCTGTGACCCCCTTTCAGTTTTGCAGGAGCAGGATTGTCTGCCTGATAAAATTATCAGAAAGCTGAAGCCAAAGTGCATTTTCAGACGTGGTAATTATGCCGTTTACGATATAGGTGAAAATGTAACAGGCTACCCTGTAATTGAATTTAACGATGGTACGTATATCGGTGACGGTTGTACAATACGCTTTGCTGAGGAATTAAAGGATGACGGCACACTTGCCTTCCACTCAGCAGGCGGTGAATTCCGTATGCAGAAGGATACCTTTATTCACGATAATAAGTGCAAGGAGTATTATCCTCGCTTTACATGGCATGGCGCACGTTATTTTGATGTTTTTGGCAGAGTAAATGTAAAAGAGTATCGTGTAAGTCATACCGATATGAAGCCTATTGTTAAGTTCAAGTCATCAAATGAAACCCTTCAATGGATTTTTGATGCGTATATAAGAACACAGCTCAGTAACGTTCACGGCTGTGTGCCGTCAGATTGCCCCCACAGAGAGCGCCTTGGCTATACAGGTGACGGTCAGTTGACTGCCGATGTGGTAATGACCTGCTTTGATGCAGAAAAAATGTACCGCAAATGGATGCAGGATATTGCTGATTGTCAGGATATTTATACAGGTCACGTTCAGCACTCTGCACCATTCTATGGTGGTGGCGGTGGCCCCGGTGGTTGGGGTGGTGCAATAGTTATTGTGCCATATACCTTCTATAAGCACTATGGTGATAAAGCTGTACTTGAAAAGTATTATCCCAATATGCTTATGTACCTTGGTTACCTTGACAGTCACAGCGATAATGGTATTGTAATGCGTGAGGAGTTAGGTGGCTGGTGCCTTGGTGACTGGTGCTCACCTAAAGACAGAAACCTGATACCCGAGCCCTTTGTAAACACGTATTTTTACCTTAAAGCTCTTGAAATGACTATTGAAATTGCAGAGCTTATAGGTAAACCGTCTAAAGACCTGAAGGTACGCTATAAGGATGTTAAAAAAGTCTTTATGGATAAGTATTATGATAAAAAAACATCAACCTTCTATGGCTCTGTTGAGGCTTGCGACGCTTACGGCTACGACCTTGGCTTTGGCGATGAAAAAACACTTGAGGCAATTGTCAACAAGTATGAAAAGCTTGGTGAGTTTGATACAGGTATTTTCGGTACGGATATACTCCTTCGCACCTTGTGTGAAAACGGCTACAAGGACCTTGCCTTTAAGCTTCTTACAAATGAAAAAGAAAATTCATTCTACAATATGAAAAAGCAGGGCGCTACAACCCTTTGGGAGAATTGGGACGGAGCACACTCTCACAGCCACCCTATGTTTGGTGCGGTTGTAAAATACCTTGTAGAATATTTTAACGAGGCATAAAACACTATATATAACTATAAGAGATAGCGTTCTTTCGGGATGCTATCTCTTATTTTTTAAAAAATATAAACTTTTTTGAATTTTACATATTGACAGATTTAACAACAAAGTGTATAATGCAGACATAGGGTAACGGATAGTAAAATCCGAATGGAAATAAAGGGGTAAAAATTATGATTTGTAAATATTGTGGAAAAAATTTAGAAGAAGGGTCTTTGTTCTGTAACAGTTGTGGTCAGTCAACAACTAATGTGACAAATGCTAACCAATATGTACAGCAAAATCCTGCTCAACAATGTGGTGTTCAACAGTATGGTAGTCAACAGTATGGTAGTCAACAATATAACCCTATGCAAAATATATATCAATACGGCAATCGCAGTATGCAGTCTAAAAATAATGATATGCTGGGATTGATTATAGGAATGCTTTTTATAATTGGTATCATTTTATTTGTGTTTTTAGGTGAGTCCAGCGGTATTTCAATGCCATGGCATGAGTTTTGATAAGGAGGGGTTAGTGTGTTGTGTGAAAAGTGTGGTCACCATTCAGAGGGTGAATATGGCGTTTGTCCCTTCTGTGGTCAGCCTGTAGTTAAAAAGGGCGATAACAATAATACAAAGCTGATTGTTTTATTAATCAGCCTTTGCGGTGTGCTTTTTGTATCCCTTGTTATCTTTGGGGTTATACTTGCAACAAGCGGTAGCAATAGTCTTGCACCTGATAACCATCAGACTTACACACAGGCATACGTTGCTCCTGAATTAAGCGCAGAGCCGTTGCCTGATGGTAGCGTAAGCTATAAATCAGAGCCTACACCCCAGAGTGATGCAAATTATAAAAAAGAACCCGTATCACAAGCTGAAAAATCACTCAAAAAAGAGCCTGTTAAGCAAGAGGCAACAACCTCTGCCAAAAAAGATGTGGCACAGGATACTGTCCTTAAAGCAAATGTTACATATTCTGCAAGGATTGGCGAAGTCAACGGTAAACTGTATGCCGTGAAAGATGTCGGTAGTGCAAAGGATGAAAGGGGACAATACACAGCAGAGTCAGCAAACCCTGTAATTCCACGCATACCTATTGATACAAAAAATTATATCCGTAATTTTGCTTGTTATGATGGATACGTGTATTACACCACTACAACAGACCACGATGGTACTGAAGGCTTCAGATTGTACAGGTGCAAAACGGATTTTACATCTCACGAGCTTATTCTGGAGCGTGATGGCTTGGGTGGTAGTGAATATAATCTGGTACGTACTCATTTTGTTATTGAAGACGGAATATTGTACAGCTCTGTATACCAAAGTGAAGATTTTAGCAAACAATATCAGTGTGTTGACTTGAAAACCAAAAAGGTTTTCTACCAGAATAAAACAAGCCATAAAGAAATTTATAATATTGAAGACGGCAATTTAGCAATTTATGACAACGTGGTTTTTTATCGCGGCAGTAGTCCGTCTGCAGATGATGACATGCTGTATGTAATCCAAAACGGCCAAAAGAAGGTACTGGTAGACGGAAAAAAGCTCGATGATGTGTATATGACGGGGCCTTATGGTTATGTTGATGGTTATGTTTATTATTCTGAAGATGTAGCACATTCTTCTTCAAATGCCGAAATTAATGCTCGTTTAAAACGCGTAAACGTATCAAACGGCAAGGTTGAAATTGTAGATGAATGCTTTGCAGGTGGCGGCAGTGATTATTTTTACAGATAAAGGAAGGTTTATGTATGATTTGTGATAAATGCGGTAAATTTATGGACAACAAATTGAAAAAATGCCCCTTCTGCGGACAGCCTGTGGGTAATAAAAAAGGAAACGACAAT
>JAEIGA010010116.1_pt1 | contig 14293 bp, 3 predicted proteins | sample 9270691 | NCBI WGS metagenome assembly JAEIGA01 (sample SAMN17057246, study PRJNA624740) | gut metagenome | biome: biome; isolation source: fecal sample | host: Bos grunniens | place: China: Xizang | collected 2019 | reverse complement strand
GCAAGTCCACCGCCGAGCAGACCGTCATCGACAATCCATACTTTAGGTGCTAAATCGCGATACATCACACGCCCATTCGACGAATCGGCTTTGAGAAACTCATTCTTGCCAGCATCAGTCTTGCCCAAATAATACAAGACCGCAAGAGTGCACCCCGCCAAAACGGCGGACAGCACGACTGCGACGACAAAGAGACGCATCCGCTTCCAAGGAAAAGTAATGAATGTGAGGGCAACTCCAGCAGCCGGAAGCACCCATAAGACAATACGGTGCATCATCGGATTAAACCATGCCGCAACGAACAACACCGTCAGCAACGACAACGGCAGCGGGTTGCCGCGTGTTCTCCATAAAACAACGGATATCAACAAGGCAGAATAAGCCGCAAAAATGTATCCGAAGCGCGCGAACCATCCCCAGCCCACGAGCCATGTTAGGTGATCGTTGATCAGAGTAGGAGTCAATGCAAAAACTTTAAGGGGCTGATACCAGTGCAGATAGGCAGAGCCAACATGAAAGAAATCCCAACCGCCCGGCGCATTGAACATCATCAGCGGCGCCCTACGCCATATTTCCAGTCTGATGGCATTGGTCCATCCCCCGGTTTCGAATCCTCTGAGCATCTGACCAGCACCAAATAAGAAAATCCATGCGGCTATACCCGCAACGCAAATCGCCACAGTCAACCAAAACCAGCGATTTTTCACGACTCTTCCTATTTGAGGCAACATAAACGGCACAAGCGCCAATCCCGTTCCGAGCCACGCTCCGCGGGACATAGTCCAAAAAAGACACGCACCTGCCAGGAAAACCAGCAGCGCGGCTACTCCCTTTAGAATCTTACTACGTAACGAAACGAAAAGCCAAACAAACAAAATCAGCAACTCTCCGTAAAGAGCACCGTTCTGGTTAGGATTGATAAAAGGGAAGGCCAATCGGCCCGTTCCGTCCCATTTATGAACGAATTCGCTGTACGAATACGCCTTTGCGGCCTCTTGGAGATCCTCTTTTGAAAAATATAACGGCGAAATCACCCCGGCTGGTGCGGAACGCGGCGAATCGTAACTGTACGTCCTGCTCTCGCCATTCTCGATAGACGCCACCAGACGACCGCGATCAAACCTGTATCTATGAGACCTGTCCGACGAGAAAACATCAACAATCCCGTCCGGATTCATCGTTCCGTGCCACCCATCTGCCCCGCGAAGCGTACCTGGAGAGACAAGCACACGCTCCAATTCACGCACACCTCCGCCTGGAAAAACAACTTTGAATATCAATTGATTGACGGGGGCCAGATACGCGGTTTCCGAAACAAGATTTGTAGCGCCTGCCGCCATATAGGCGACAAGCGCTATCATCGCAATGATTATTCCGCGTCGAATCACTCAACCTCCGGGACTACCGCTTCGGACCAATCGCGGTCGACGGTAACCGAACGTATATTGAAAGGAAGGGAGAACTTCCAGCCATTGGATGACGGGAACTGATAGAAACCAGCTGTCCATACATCCTCATCAAGAGGAGCTCGTTTATCGCGATTCATAAGAAGAATTCCATAATGGTTTACATTACCTAACATAACTTGCTTTTCACCGTCAGAAACCACCATCGCCGTTCCCTTGACAAGCCCCGTTGCGTGTGCAAAGGAAATCTTCACATCCCATGCATTTACGCTTTTATCGAAATCCACCCGCCCATCATCATCCTTTACAAGATTACGATCGCCAACAGAAATAGCATTCCCTGTCAAAGAGACGCTCACTCCATGAGGCGTTGTGTCAACGGTATATTCATAACCCTTAGGAAGCATCCCGTCAGGAATTCCCGTAACAGGTTCCGCCTCTACCGCAAATTCGCCGTTTAGATAATAACGCTGAAGATTGTAAACAGTATCATACCAGCCGCCGACAGGCGTAAGTTCAATCATAAACGGAGATCTGTCGAAAGATGACGCGACACCTGTCCTGCTCCAGTATAATGGATACGTTGCCGAATCAACATAGGAAGCTTTCACCGTTTCGCCTTCGACTTCTCTTGACGCTGGGCGTACGCACAACACACCACCGAACGAATAATCGTCACCGGCAGAAATAAGAGGCAGCAACAACTCAACATCATTTTTAGAACTGAGATCGCCGCGAAGATTTGCAAAAGCGGACGATGAGAAACTCGCCCTGTCGGGCAGAACACCCGAAACCGTGACCTTGCCGAACTCATCGACCGTTAACGCAAGCGGGCCGTTGCCAGCAGGAAGGCCAGACGCGGCCGTAAGACCCGAAGGAACAAGCGATACAGTGTAATATCCCGCGAAATCGCGCATCTTCTCAACAAAAACGGGACTGTCGGAATTTCGACGGAACAATTCGCACGAATACGAAACTTCTCGTACACTCGTCGGGTCGTCATTTTTATCAAGCACATTGACCGTAAGACGTGCCGTACCGGACATCTGCCCGAGCGCAACTATGTTCGTAACCGGGCCGGAACCTATCTTAACCTCAAGTCTGTTAGTATAAACCGATCCAGCAAGATCAACAGCCTCCTCCATTACCGTTGCAAGACGCATTGTCTGACCCGGAGCCGTATCATCGCGGTCAAACACCTCCTGATATCCGGAACTCTTGAACGAATACGTAACGCCTGAAAGTTTGGTCTTTGAGGTAAGAGCGCCCGCTTCATTAACCTGAAAAGATAATGCAGCCATGGCCCCGGTCCCGAAAGCATCAGACCCCTCGGGTGTCAACACGCCGCAGAAAGTGCCAGCGGCAGATCCAATAGGAGCGATATTAAACCTGAGAGCCAATGTCTTGCCGTTATTAACCTGAACAAGAGCATAAGCCTCGCCGAACACCTTAGGTACACCGTAAAGACGACCGGAAGAAGTTAATTTAACGCCGGCAGGTAAAGCTCCGTCAACAATCGCAGCAGAGGTAACGCTCTCAAAAACTTCATCCGCAAGATTAAAATCAATACGCGCTCCCTGAACGAGTTCTATAGGCTTGCCCGCCTCCAAAAGGGTACCGACGAAATCTCCGTTCACATCGCGGGCCGTATCGGAAGGAACTGTTGCAGAAGTTCCGGCAGGAGCGGTTTTGAACGTCCATACCGTCGGACCGGTTATCCAATCGGCCTCATCCGGCTCATCCTTGTCTGAAATGTATGCGTAATCAATCCGCCACCAGAACTGTCGACCCGCCCTCAACAACCCCTGAGGAACAGCGCACGAACAATCAGTCGTCATATTGGTGAATATAGCGGTAAATGTCGAAGGATCTTCACCCTTCGCGCTGGCCCTCACGCGATACCAAATTTCTTCGCCCGTTCTTCCAGGGATATCTGTCCATGACACACTCGACAGAGACGCGTCAACAATCGCTTTGTTGACCGGCGAAACGGCCTTAACCGAAGAAAACGGCAACCACTTGAACGGGAATCCGTTTTCTGTCAAAGCGGGGAACGAAACATGGGCGACACCTTTGGGACTGCGCGCGACAAACGCGACGTTTCTTCCCCCTGACGGAACAGCCACCACGACACGTTCGCCTTTAGAGCAGTCTAAGATCCCCCCCCCGCTGACCTGGAACAGCAGGCTCGAACCTTCGTCAGCGTTCTCCAACCGCGGCTCCATAACGAAAAGGCCCGGTCCCTCAACCCTGATACGGAACATAACCTTTCCTCCGGCAGGGATGATAGAACTGCGCAACGCTCCCATGGAATCAACAAACCAATCTCCCGAAAGGGGTGTTATAACCGCTCCGTTACCCCTCGCGTCCGATGAAAGGTCCTCGGCCGAATATTTCTTAAGTTCACTGCCGATAACCGCAGGAATCGAAGCATTCGGAATCTGCGGCGTATCAAACGCCCCGTATTCAGCCGGGAATACCGCATTCAAAGAGGCGAGTTTTAAGCTAATCGTCTTGTTTTCAAGAGACCCGCGGGCGTAGGTCTTAACGTATATGGTCTTATCGGAGTCATCCCCCGCCGACCAGACTATATTCGTCTGAATAAAATCAAAATCCTCGCCGCGCAGCGCAGAACCGTTAACCGTCGCGACAACGACACCGACATCTCCATCAACCCCGCCCTCTCGCGACAGAGTCACCGCCATAGGCTCTCCGGCAATAGCGGACGGAGCGCGCTTAACAACAATCGCGCCAGCCGACTTCTCCGTCGACTCAATCAACTTAACGGCGATTTTAGATTCTCCTGCAATAAGTGCGCCGTACTCGTCATCCTGCCATGTATCTGTTGGCATTGGCCATATATTCACTGCAAAATAACGCATCTCTTCCCATTTTTCTTTAAGATCAGGGATTAAACGCACCTTAATGGTTTTGGGCTCCATATCTCCATCCGCCCATTCGAGAACCCCGTCAACCGGATAATACTCACTTCCCGGTTTCGCCGTATAAGCTTCAGTCGCGTACTTAAGCCGAATCCGACCTGATGAAGACGAACGGGTAACAACAATCTCCGCGTATGCGTCATTCTCCGAAACAGAAACGCTCTTTGAGGCAAACTGAACAGTGCCGACATTCACTCGGTTGTATGCCAATACATAGGCGGAATCAATTTCGCTGCCCGGTGCAGAACTGTGAGAAACCTTGAGAAGATACTTGCCGGGCTCATAGCACCGCTTCATAACCTCTAAGGCATCGGATATGAACGGATTATTCATATCGTCTACCGTCGCCTTTGAAATAGAAAACGCTCCATCCCCGACCGTACCGCCGACCTGTCTGTCTATAATCATAAAATTATAATACATTCCCGGCTCGGCCTTGAACACATAATGATCAGCAGGGTCATCACACCAAAGAGTGCGTTGCAATTTGGATGTTTTTTCCACCGGCGCAATCGACGTATATCCTGTATAGACATCGTCCTGGGGATCGGCGGTATCGGTATATACACCGACAATTAGATCTCCGTCCTCACCGGAGAAATATTGCGAAGATGTAAAGTTGATAGGCTCCGGCGTCTTAAATCCAGCTACATCGGAAAAATAAACAGACAGATTTTTCGATGCCGGGACGATTATGGACGCTCCGTTCGGGTAAAGGAAACCTCCTGCCCCAATACGCCAACTCGCATCAGCGCCTTTTGTTTCTACCGTCAAAAGGCCCATATCCACACCTGAGACATAACCCATCGCATGCATCATATACGGCGGATAATCCTGACCTCCTGTTCCGGCATAAACGCAAACATAATACATCGCGTCTTCATCCGCCGTAAAACGAAGCGGAACTGTCCCAAACGACATCTCCTCAGGATCCAAATAACCTTGCGTCTCCACACGTACTCTTGATTCACCAGACACCTTATACACGGTCGCGTTCAGCGGAACATCGCTAATCGCCTCGGTTGCGAAGCTCGCCCTAAGCGCATACGTTACGTTTTTCTTGCCGGGGAGCACATACCAATCATACCAGTCGCCGCCGCTCAGAACATGGGGTCCGTGACCAGCCGATACCGAAACTACCGTATTTGAAGCACTTCCAGGATAAGCGGTCAACAACGTAGCTCCGGACTGAACATCGTCTGTACCGTCAAATTCGTCATGATCGCCCGGCGCATTGAAATCCTCGGCATTTCTGGCAAAAATGCTGACTGTATCGGTTCCAGGATTATTGGTGACATCAAGAATCGGATTACATACACCCACATAATAATAACCGTCGTATGCGGCCGTTATGACAGTACGCATATCATTCGTGCCGTTCCCCATAGTCGTATTGACGTTCTGGATCTTGCCGGCCGCGTCATAAGCGCGCATTTCATAGCTGCCGTTCGCTCCGCTCGTCTGAAAGACCCAACGCTCGCCATTTTTTACCGCTATTCGGCAAAGAGTCTCATCAATCACTTTATCGTAAAATTTATCGGCATCCGCGACCTCGCGACCGGGAACAATATCAGCGTAATAACCGGTAGAATCGGTTAGCGCGACCCACGGATGATCTTCGGGAAGCCGTTCTTGAAAAGCGTAATAAGTGACTTTAAAATTCTGAGAAACCTTGTTCGTGCTACTTATGCTGAAAACGTAATCAGCCGATTCCGATGGATACAGAAGAAGAACCTCGACATTCGGTTTATTGGTTATGGCAGGATCCTTCTCCACGAACATCTCCCCCGCTGAAAAATCTGTAAAAAGAGGAGCGTCGTCCGTCGCACCGTCCAGCCTGAATCGGTATTTTCTTCCGGCTTCAAGATAAGCCATATAATAATATTCTCCAAAATCGCTGCTTTCACTTTCCAGCAAAGTAGCCGAATCGGACTGCGGTGTAGTCGTGAACGTCAGGACGGCAGGATTTCCTTCTGAACCTTCTGCATAAAATTCCTGTATACCCGTAGCGAAATACAGCGTTGTCTTTGCTCCTATTTCACCCTCTATCTTAACATAATAGTCCCATTCTGTCGGATCGCCGGGATCATCGTAATCAGGATCCCCCATATCCCAAATTTCTTTATACAAGAAACCGGCCTTTATTGCACCCTTTTTATATTCCTCGACAACAAAAGCCGCATTACACCCATAAATCTCATTGTCAAATTCTTTGTCCGTCGCTTCTCGAGGATACACATCAAGCGACATATCGACGGCATTCCCGCCTGTTATCCAAACGGTATAATCCATGCCTCTTTTAAGTTTTACCTTGTAATAACACACACCTTGACCGAGATAGCCGCCTTCATAATCCATCTCCTTGTCCGGCGGATCCCATTCATCAAAAAGAACCACAGCCTGGGATGCCTTCAAACTTAACGGATTAGCCTCATAACTACCCGTAGCCGCTCCATACATCCCTCCGCAAAGTAGAGCGGGAACTAAACTTGTCAACAAAATTTTTTTAACCGAATTCATCATCAACTCCTTTCAGATATATTCTTACATCCCAGCATCCGTTCCTACAGAGAACGGAATACTCCTCTTTACCGACTTTGTTCGCTGACGCCCCTTCGCATCAAGGTAACGATAAACATCCGTGAACCAGCACGATCCTGAAATAAACGGTCTCTCAAGAGATTCGCTGTTGCCGAGCTGACATGTTCCGCACCCTGCGCCCCAACCGGGCATTACAAGTCCGCGCCACTGGGCGGTTACTGAACCGTTTTCGAAATCAAGCCTAAGGACGCCGTTCACAAGACCGGTATCCGGGTTGAAATTGAACTTTAAGCCATTACTTTCAAACGCCTTCGCCGGACTCCACGCGCCGAGAACGTTGCCTGCCCCCGGCGTATATCGTACTCCTATTGAAACATCATTCGTAGACCAGTTCACGGGTGCACCCAAATCAAAATCAGCAGTTCGGGTCATCTTGTCAACAAGCGCAAAAAATGTAAGCTTAACGGTGTTTAACGTCGATTGACAACACTCTGCCAGATTCTCTTCGGCATCGTAATAACATCCGAAGGCATCCATAGAAACATCGTACGAAAGATTCGCAACAGATTCCGTATGCGACCAACGGAACTTCAGTCCGGGATAGGGATATACGGAACGCCGATCATCCTTATACTGTTTGACGGCATAAGGCTTAATTGAAAATACTCCCGATAACGAATTACATGATCCCGAGGAAAGAACAGGAAGTATCGCACGTCCGTATTCATCACTCTGCCCGTCAAATGTACTGGCATCCGGAGAAAGCGAAGCCGTACCCGAGAATGCCGTTCCATCCGGAAGCACACCGGCATAATACATTTTTGAAAGCAGCACAGACGATTCATCTGTCATTCTGAGCATCGTGTAGGCGTCGCCCGTCGCAAGGGCGGCGGCGGAAGGATCTATCTGCGGCATATTCACGGTATAATACCCCACCCAGTTTTCCGGTTTAAAACAGGGATCTCCAACTTGAGCCGGCATAACAAAATCATAATCGGACATTTCTCCGAATGACTTCAATGATGTTGAACCGTCTTTCATAGCCTTGAATACGAACAATACATCTGTCTCATCGCCTGTAACATCAAAAAGTTCAGCAACGACAGTTCCGTCTTCTTCAAATCTATTCCAGCTGCGCGAAAGAGCCGAAATCACAGTTCCGTCAATCATACGCACTTTTGCGCTTAGACGTCCTGAACGTGGCACGGTCAAGGTCATAAGTCCAGAAAGCGCATCGCAACCATTTGAAATCACAAGTATGTCCGAGTAAGTGCGCGTAACCGCGATGCTCGGATTCATTGCCATGCCCACACCGACACCGGGGACTGCGGGGTCCTGCACATTGACACGAATCAATACAGCCTCGCCCAAAACTCCCGCTGCGGTTACACGGTATGACGCCTCATAAACGCCGGCGAGAGTCGGCACACCGTCGATGACGAGAGATTTAAGCGCTTCATCATAATGTGCGGCGAGTCCGGGCGCGAGCGAGCCCGAGAACTTTTCGACTTTGACTTCGCTCCAATCAATATCCTCTGCCGGTCCAATGGCAATTGCACACTTCTCGACGGATACATATCTCAACGCAACGACATTCGTTGATGCCACGGAGAATTTCGGAGCATTCGAGGCTACCATGTCGATCAATAGATACTTCCCATCATAGTCAACCGCAGCGCCGTCAACCGCCGAAAGCGCCACTTGAACCCTCGTCTGCCCTTCCGGAAGTTTTTCCGGCAATGTCAAAACCGTCGTGACCGGAGTGCTCTCACGCGATCCCCATTCGCATTCAAATACATTGGACCCGTTCGAGAACAACCCCGCCGAAGTGGTCAACCTCCCCGAAACGGCACCGTCGGTACCGTTATATCTCCCGACTGTTATCTCAATCTCAGAACCGGGAGAGGAGACAAGAAGATTATCCTTCTGGCAAGACGGGATCGTAGAATCAATAGCTAAGACGCCGGAAGAGGCTATCTTCTCGTCGTCATGGATCGTAATAACGAGTTCCCCGATTGAAATACCGGCATCACTAATGCCCTTATCGAGTTTGAACACAAGTTTCCGATCTCCGTCGCAATTTTCATTCGCCTTGATTTTAACCGAAAAAGTTTTGTTCGTGACGTCACCCTCGCCCCACCTCATAGTCAATGCGGGATTTTCATAATCCCATTCAAACACTGTCCCCGTCTGCCCGAGAACATCCAGATGCCGTATCCACGCACATCTGACATCATTAGTCGCGAGTGAAAGCGTTACTTGAGCATTACCGGACGAGCCTCCAGTTCTGACAACGCGTATAATACAATCGAAATCATTCATCGCCTCATCAACCCTCATGGCGGATTGTTCAAACCCGATCTGTCCCGTTTTCCATATCTGATAAGAAACGGTATACGTGTCTGCATCCTCATCCTTCTCCTTCAGATATATTGTTGCGGCTCCGGTTGTTTTGGCAACGTAGATATCTTCAGCCACACCGCGGTCGAAATATTCTGAAATTTTCGCGTAATCCACATTGGTTATTTTATAAGACTCTCCCTCAACTGTCGAAATCGTCACTTGCGGAAGGTCGGAAACCGTTTCGGTTTTCGGCTTACCCACTTCAGGAAGAAGAACATAGTCACTCTTGATCAAATACGAAAGAACGGTTGAATTCATAGTAGTGGCGGCAACCGCCGGAGACAAAGGCGTATTTGGCTTACCTGAAGCTACCGCGTCGATTGAGACTGATAAGTAGCAGTTGCTCGAAACAATGTCGGCGGAAACTTCAAACTGATCCGATAAATTGCCTGATGCCGACGCCAGAATTTTCTCTGACGCACCCGATGACTGAATAACACTCACCGTTCCCTGCACATCATTGGTACAACCCAGAATTCTGAACGATACGCGCTTTCCAACGGAAGAACCGTCAATTTTATACGTATCGCACATATCGGTATGACTAAGCGTCTTGACCAACGACTCCTCTCGAGAACCGACGGTCTCCTTCGTGGTTCGCCAGTTTTGATTGGACTCTTCGTTCTTGTCACTTTGAGCGAGAAGTTCTTCCAAGCGAAGCAGATATCCGTCATTCCATGCCGAAGGTCCATGGTCGCTGAAATATTCCCAGCGTCCAGCAATACTTCCGTCATCACGGAGCGCTATAAAGCACGGAACTCCTGTTCGAGCCTGATTCTTGCGTTCCGGACGGTTCCACCCGCCGTTAAGCGTGTTTACCGACACCAAACTTCTGTTTCTCTTTGCAATCTTCGTGGCATCGGCAATATCTATTCCTTTGCGCGAGATATACGCCGCCCCGCTCTGCCATCTCATAGATTCATCTGGCGTCAGCGTTCCTCTACCAGAGACGAACTCGTCTTTCGCCCTCCCCGTCACATACGTAAGCAATGATGGTCCGCCGGAAGGAATCGTCGGATCGGCAGGTATATCCAAAGCGACAAGAGCTATATTATTTTCTTCCGCCCAAATCTTAAATTTCTCGTTTTCAAGAAAATGCCTGTCTGTCATAACGCAATCGGGACACCAACGGCTCCCTCCGACATATATCAGAGAATAGGCCTTCTTTTCAGCAGTGCGCGATCTATTCCAATTACTGACCTTGTTGGTTGCCACATCCAGATCCATCGTCCACTCGCCGTATTTAAGCGCTGGCTTGTCAATCCTGATATACTCAAATGTCTCATCCGTTAAATCTATCGCCACAAATCTGTTCGTTTCCGTAAAACGATTCCACTCTTCAATTAGTATAGCGTCGAAACAATTTGTGACTATCGTCGTCTCAACAATAATATTAGTACCAATTATCACATCATTGGTCGCCACTTCATACATCCTGCTTAAAATTGTCTTAATCTCTTCTGGATAGACCGTTTCAGTTACAATTTTTTCATAAAGTGAAGATACCGACCAGTCTATTTCAGCGATATCCAGTTCATTAGTCTTAATGCCGTCAAGTTCGTATACAACAGGATGGATCACCTTGCAATCAACAAGATTATTTGTCGTATTCGATTCCTCTTCTTTTAACATCGTGTACTTGTCTCCAAGACAAACCGGACCGCCGTCGTAAGCATTGGTTGAAACGGATGTCGCGACGAATGCCGGCATCAAACTCGACAAACACGGAGGCTCTTTACTTTTTTTGCAGGAATACAACGACTCGGTTGTGACGACAATATCAATAAACGTCCGTCCGTCGATAGCGGGCTCCTTATCCTGAATCCATCTGTTAGTCGCGCACGCATCGGCATCGACACTTAAAACATATTCGGCTATCTCATTGAGAATATTGTCTTTGATTTTAAATTTAGCATCCCTTTCTACCAACTTGTAAACCGCGTTGGTCCATTCAGATGGCAATGTAGAAGTACTTGATTTGTCTTTATAAATTTTATTTAGCTTAATGGCAGAGTTCGTGATCACATAATGGTATACATCCGTGGCTGCAACCTTCGATATAAGATTTGTTATCGCCCTCTCGCCTATCCAAAGGGGATTGCCGGCCGAGTTTTCATACTTATCTTTCGATATTATATACACTCCGCTCTCGGCAACCTTTTGCTTCTCACCATCATACAGGACAAGTCGGATTTTTTTGCCGATATCAGCCTCGGAAATTAGCTCAGTATTTGCAAGGTTTATAGAGTAAATCTTAGATCTTTCATTCACCGCCCAAGTGAATGTATTGGTAAATGTCGCTCCATTCGGATATACACCCCAAAGCATATTCGTTGCCACCTGCGCGACACTCATCTCATTGGTGCGCCAAAACGGGATATTCAAAACTTGCGTCACCCCTGGAATCACTTGCAGACCGGCATTTTCATTATCTAACGCAGTAAATTCGCCGCCAGCGTATTTAGTGATTTTTTTCGGTACATACCCTGGAAAAGCGTCTTTCAAATATTTGATCATATAGCGCCCGCCGAGATTATATGTATCATAATCCCCTGGAACATAGAACGGTTGATCGGGACGTAATGTCGTACTTGTCAGTGTGCAGCGCCCGTAATTGCCGTCGACCGTATCACCGTCAGCATTCCTGTCGACAATAACCTTACCGTCTTTCTTCCAATAGAGCCGTACAAGAGGAAGAGTCTTTCCATAGGGATTGTCTCTGCCGCACCAATGACACCATTCACCTAACGTTGCGCCCTTGCCAGAGTCCTTATTATACCCGAAATAATAAACTATTCCGCTTTCGGGCATCCATTCTTCAAACACATCTGAAAGCGCGCAATTCTCCCATTTCTTGCAATGCCCGCAGTCATCTCCGTTTGACCATACGGCCACCAACGGAACCCCATGCTCTTCAGCATACGCCTTAGCCGCATCCAAGTTAGAATGCCAACGCCCCAACTCCACTTCAGAATTAAGTCCGCCACGCTGAGCCACCAGCAGATGCGTCGGAGCACCATCGTCATACTTCTGACCTTTGCGCGTTGCCATCGCATTTGCGGCGAACGACACAGCCAACATCGAAACTGCAAGCGATAATTTAACGAATTTTCCCATAATGCACCTCCGTTTACATCTGATAGGCGTTATTTTTCATTTATTACTCCGGTTACCCGATTGAAGAAATTAGTTCCGTTGGGAAACTCCAATACGGCCTTGTCGTGAAATTGCTGTCCTACCTCTTTCATGGCCTCTAACTCCTTAGCCTCCCTGATTGATGCCACCACTTCGTCATAAGTTGGAATAACCATATTTTGTCTGGCATACATAGTGCAGCGTACAAGAGTATATAACACGGGAGGAGTAACGCCTTGAGGACTTTCGCCTTCTCCCTTTCTGACAACACCCACAATTGAAATGCCGTCGTCAAAATCCATCGGCTCGGAAATATCGCCGGTATCGGCGGTAGCCAGCCATTTACGCAAATCCCGCTCGCCCTCGCTCGACAGATCATCCAATTCTACAATCTGCCACTCCTTACCCTGATCAGGATGAAGTTCTGAATATCGCTTTGCAACATCAGCAAAGAGCGCTCCTGACAGAATCTCTGCACGCGCCTTGAGAAGCTGCTCCTTAGCTCTCCGATTCATCTTATCTGCAGTATCGTTAAACTTCTTAACATAGTCAAACTGATTTGTCACCTCTTGAGGAGAGACAGTAAACCATTTGTCGTCTGCATAATGACGCACTACTTTTTTCAACAAGGCCTCATTTGAAATTATATTATACAATTGATCTGAAGATAATTTATCAAGTTTTGACGCCGCTTTATTAAAATCAGATGTTTTAAATCCGTATTTAGGCAACAAAACTTTAGCCACTTCGTCAAACTCCAAAGGAGATACTTTTATTTGTGATTCGTTCGCGGCTTGGCGCACAAACTCAGATCTCATCAATATTGGAATGACGCGCTGTTCGTTCGCCTTTACAAACCAAGAAGCCTTCTTATCTAACTCGCCCTCCCTGAAATTCACTACTTTATACAGTTTTTCCTGTAAAAGCTGAAAATCCGCAAAATCTTTTTTCGTTATTTTTTTTCCGTTTATTGAGACAATAACATCCTCGCTCGCCATTTCGTCGACGGTTTTAGCAACTCCGGAGATATAAACCCCTGGCTTTTTTTGCTGCAATTGTTCGGTATCAGCGGAACAACCGCAAAAAAGTAACGAAAAAGCCATGAAATTGATAGCTGTAGATTTTATAAACCTTCTTCCCATAGTCTTCATAATATACCACAATATTGCAGCGAAAAGCAAGCATAAAAAAGAAAAGGAGAGGTGAAAACACCTCTCCTTTTAGCTATATCAAACCTTACGGATTGATTAGTTGAGACCCGTCCAAGAAGGGAGCTTGATGAGCGTACCGTTGTTACGATACTTCTTGGATGCAGAAGAATTGTACTTGACGGACCAGGTACCGTAAGCGACGGAGTCATCCGTAGGAGCGCAAGCGAGCTGGATAGCGCAGGTCCAGTAATCAGCAGGAACGCAAACGCCCTTGCCGACATAGTACGGGGAAGCCGCCGTACCAGCGAAGTTACCGCTGACAGACTTTACAACCGCGAGCTTCTGGTCATAAGAACCAAGACCCGCGAAGGTAAGCGTATACTTAACGGAGGGATCCTTGGCGTTGAACGTAGCGATACCCTTGGTCTCGTACTGAGTAGCCTTCGTGCCGATGATGTGGCCAAGGTCAATCGTGATATCAGCCTGCGTGAAGACATCCTTGAAGGGCTTCGTCATATAGAAGCTCGTAAGAGGATTAATCGTCGCACCGGCAGTGCCTGAAGTGAAAACATCGCAGCAGTTGTCGCAGTAGTAGACATAGCCCTGAATAGCGAGCGAACCAGGAACGCGAATCGCGCACGTATCAGTCTTAACAGAGTCAGGAGTACCGAGCTGGCAGTTAGAACCCTGCAACCCAGGATTGACCGACTTGAAG
>JAEIGA010010115.1_pt1 | contig 14294 bp, 11 predicted proteins | sample 9270691 | NCBI WGS metagenome assembly JAEIGA01 (sample SAMN17057246, study PRJNA624740) | gut metagenome | biome: biome; isolation source: fecal sample | host: Bos grunniens | place: China: Xizang | collected 2019 | reverse complement strand
GGAGCGCATTGCCGCCCTCTACGGAGCGGTTGGGGCGTTGGCTGTTTCGTCGGGCATGTCGGCCATCCTACTCACCATCCTCTCGCTGGCCCAAAAGGGGGAGAATATTGTCGCTTCGCCCTATCTCTATGGCGGTACCTATAACCAATTCCGCCACTCGCTCGATAAATTGGGTATTGAGGTGCGTATTGCCGAGAGCCTCGAGGCGACCGATTTCGAGAAGTTGGTTGATGCCCGCACGAAGGCGCTCTATGTGGAGTCGATGGGGAACCCCACCTGCACGGTACCCGATCTGGAGGCCTTGGCAGCGGTGGCCAAACGCAACGATGTGCCCTTTGTGGTGGACAACACCTTTGGCGCCGCGGGTTACCTCTGCAACCCCTTCGATTGGGGGGCCAATATTGTGGTAGATTCGGCCACGAAGTGGATCAACGGCCACGGAACGGCCATGGGCGGTGTGATTGTCGATGGCGGTAACTACAATTGGCGCAACGGAAAATTCCCGCAGATTGATGGCCCTTCCGAAGGGTACCATGGACTCAATTTGGCCGATAATTTCGGCGCGGCGGCCTTTGTGGCCAAGTGCCGTGTGGATGGTCTGCGCGACTTCGGATGCTGCCCCTCGCCCTTCGATGCCTACCTGATGCTGATCGGTCTGGAGACCCTGTCGTTGCGCGTAAAGCATGAGGTGGAGTCCACCTGGCGACTGGCCGAGTATTGCCGCAACCACCCCCTGGTGGAGCGGGTGAGCTTCGTGGGCTTCGACTCGCACCCGAGTTGCGAAAATGCCAAAAAGTACTACCTCTACGGCTCGTCGGCCGTCTTCGCCATCGAACTCAAGGGTACGCTGGAGAGTACGGTGCGCTTTGTTGAGCACCTGAAGTTGGCGGCCCACATGACCATGATCGGTGATTCGATTACGGTGGTGACCCACCCGGCATCGACCACCCACAAGCAGCTCTCGGACGAGGATCTGCGGGCCGCGGGCGTAACCCCCACGTTGCTGCGTATCTCGCTCGGTTTGGAGCATGTCGACGACCTGATTGCCGACTTCGACCAGGCGTTTCAAGCGTTGGGTGAATAGAGTTTAACCTTCAGCCGATGACTACACCATGGAGCCACTGATTTTTCACTCCTCGACCCCTTTTTCGTTGGAGCGTGGGGGAGTGCTTCCCTCGCTTGAGATTGCCTACCATACCTACGGGAAGATGAACCCCGAGGGGGACAACGTGGTGTGGGTATGCCATGCCTTGACAGCCAATTCGGAGGTGGCCGATTGGTGGCCCCACACGGTCGAGTCCGGGCGATTCCTGGACCCCTCGCGCCACTTTGTGGTTTGTGCCAACATCTTGGGTTCGCACTACGGAACTACGGGCCCGTTGCACACGAATCCGGCGACGGGGGAGCCTTGGTATGCCGATTTCCCGAAGCTGACCATGCACGATGTGATTCGTGCGCATCGCCTCTTGGCAGACCACCTCGGCATCCGAAAAATCAAAGTGTTGATCGGAAGTTCGGTGGGAGGTTTTCAGGCTGTGGAGTGGGCCGTTTCGGAGCCCGAATTTATCGATCGCCTGGTCTTGATCGCCACGGCGGCAAAGGCTACTCCCTGGCAGATTGCCATCGACCAGACACAGCGCATGGCCATTTTGGCCGACCAAACCTACGGTGAGAAGCGTCCCGATGCCGCCTTGGCAGGGATGGCTGCGGCGCGTGCCATCGGTCTGCTGACCTATCGCGGTCCCGAGGGCTACAACCTCACGCAGCAGGAGCTGGATTCGGCTCCCCGCTACGAAGGATTCCGGGCCTGTACCTACCAAAGTTATCAGGGTGAAAAACTCTGCCGACGTTTTGACGCCTACTCCTATATGGCGATCCTCGATACGTTCGACACCCACGATGTGGGGCGCGGGCGTGGAGGGGTGGCTGAGGCCTTAAAGTGCATTACGGCTCGCACATTGGTGGTGGGAATCACTACCGACTTGATCTTTACGCCCGAGGAGATGCGCGAACTCTCGGCCCAAATTCCCGAGAGCTCCTACCACGAAATTGCATCGCCCTTCGGCCACGACGGCTTCTTGGTCGAACACGAACAGTTGAATCAAATCCTTATGTCTTTCCTGGTATAGCGATTTCCGAGGAGGATCATACTCTTCGATAACAGCAGGGGCTGTCCGATCGTCGGACAGCCCCTGCTGGTTGATTGGCATGAGAAAGATTACTTTTTCTGCGGCGTGGCGATCGACTCGCGCATCTGCGTGTCGGCCATCACATTCTTCATCTTGTAGTAGTCCATGATCCCGAGGTTGCCGTTGCGGAAGGCTTCGGCCATGGCCAGGGGCACTTCGGCCTCGGCCAAAATCACCTTGGCGCGGGCATCTTGTGCCTTGGCCTTGTTCTCCTGCTCGAGGGCCACGGCCATGGCACGGCGCTCCTCAGCCTTGGCCTGGGCGATGTTCTTATCGGCCTCGGCCTGATCCATCTGAAGCTGTGCTCCGATGTTCTTGCCTACATCAATATCGGCGATGTCGATCGAGAGGATCTCGAAGGCCGTACCGGCATCCAAGCCTTTGTCGAGTACCACGCGCGAAATCGAGTCGGGATTTTCCAAGACGATCTTATGCGACTCGGCCGAACCGATCGACGAGACGATACCCTCGCCGACACGCGCCAGCACGGTCTCTTCACCGGCACCACCCACCAACTGCTTGATGTTGGCTCGCACCGTGACGCGAGCCTTGGCAATGAGCTGAATACCATCCTTGGCCACGGCTGCCACGGGCGGGGTGTTGATCACCTTCGGGTTTACCGACATCTGCACCGCCTCGAAGACGTCGCGACCCGCCAGATCGATGGCTGTCGCCATCTTGAAGTCGAGCATGATGTTGGCCTTTTGGGCCGATACGAGGGCGTGAACCACGCTCGTTACGTTACCTCCGGCCAGGTAGTGGGCCTCCAACTCGTTGGGGTTGAGTTTGAGTCCTGCCTTGGTCGATTCGATCATCGACGAGACGATGATCGAGGGGGGTACCTTGCGCCAACGCATCAGCACGAGTTGCAGCAGGCTGATGTGTACGCCCGACACCAGGGCCGAGAACCACATGCCCATAGGAATAAAGTAGAAGATCAGCCATAAGGCGATAAAGCCCAGGAATATCACAAGGGCCAAGAATCCCATCTCCATAATCTATGAATTTTTATTGGTTATTGAATACGTTTTACAAGAATGTGGCTGTTTTCGTAGCCGATGACCTCCACTTCACACTGCGGATCGACATAACCGCTCAAAAGTTTGGCTTCGTAGATCTTACCCTCGATCTCGACCGTGCCCATGGGCGAAAGGCGCGAGAGGGTGCGACCGCGCGTGCCGAGGGCAACCTGCTCCTCGATGGGCTCCGAGGCCGAGGAGCCCACCTCTTGCTTTAGGGCGAGTCGCTGCCAGGTATTCGAACGCAACGAGAGGATGATGGTCAGCAACATCAAGACAATCTCCGTGGCGACAAGGATCCAACCGATCGTCGGGCCAAAATTGAGGAAACCCAAGTAGATGGCCACTCCCCCGCAGATCAGCGACAAGATGCCCGAGAGCGTAACTCCGGGCAGGAGTACCAATTCGGCTACCAAAAAGAGCATGGCCAACAAAATCAAGATAATAATCGTAATCATATGTCTCGTTTTTTTCAGATTCAGTACACGGCTTCAGCCGTTTTGTTCAAAAAATATTTCTTCTCTTCTCGCCAGAAGAAGGGGCTCTATTCGTGTGTTAGTTCTCCTCTACCACCTTCACGGTCAGTGCCCCCTCTTTGAGACGGATCTTGCGAGCGAGATCTTCGGCTGTTGTCGGGTCCGGGAGTCCTCCAATGCGGAAGGTGGAACCCATGCGGCTGATTTCACGCCCGGGAGCTGCTTCGCGGATCAACTCTCGCACCTCATCAGAAAGAAGATCCGTGCCACTGATCTCGATGCGGAACGTTGTGTCGCTCTCCTCGGCCGACACCTCTTCACGCTTGCCATCCACCCAGCGCACCACCACGGGCATCTTGAACCCCTTGGCCGTAAGTTGCTCACAGCCTAAGCGCGCCTCGGTCAGGCTGGCAAAACCTCCGGTGAAGTAGATGTAGCGACCGCCCTCCTGCAAGAGGTAGAGGGGCTCTACTCCTCGGAAGATATTGGCCTGCTGACGATAGCGCGAATCCATGAGTCGGATGCGGTAGATCGTTCCCGTCTCATAGACGGTACATGCCGGAATGGTGTAGGTCGTATAACTCCCCTTTTTCGGGAATTCGATCGAGGCGTAGTCCAACAGATGGCGACGCTCGGGGCTGATGCGGGGGAGTCGGAACTCCACCGAGGCGAGGTAATCGGCCTCCTGTTGCAACGAGTCGCGTGCCGAGAAGAGTTGGCAGGCGGAGGCAACCTCCATCTCGCAGCTCACCAGGGCCCGCTTCTCGATAAAGTAGTCCACCAAGGCATCCGAGGCAAATTCCCCCTCTTCGGCATCGGCCTCGCGCTGTGCTTCGTTCAGCCGTTCGATCTGACTTTCTAACAGCAGATCGCAGTTGAGTCGATCAAGCAGGTAGGCGTAGGCGTAGCTCTTGTGGTCGAAGATCGGCTCCCATAACTCACGAAGTCGGCTATCGAGCGTGTTGTTTGCCATGAGCAACGAGTCCATTTGGTCGTAGAGAGCATCGGCTTCGCCTTGCTCGGTTGCGAGGAGGTGTTGCTGTTGCTTCTCAAGCAGCAGGGCGTAGTTCTCGGCATATTGCTCGATGCATTGTGCCGCGTCGCGCTCTTGCTCCTGCATTTGGCAAAGTAGGGCGTAGTCGGATGCGGGAAGCTCCCCACGGAAACAGGCGTTGGCCGTCAGATAACGCTTTTGGGGCTCCGCTTCGTAGTTGCGGTTTTCCTCTTTCTCTTCGTCGGGCTGTGAGGCTGTCGGTTGCTCCCAATGTTTCAGCAACCAGTCGTGTTCCAAGGTTTTGAGCCGGTTGTCCAATGTGCGCTTTTCGCTTTGCAGGGCCATGCTCTGCGATTCGAGGCTGAGAATCGTTGCCGTATGCTCATCGCGCTGTTGTGGCTCTTCGCGGAAGCGTTGGCGAGCCTCGAAGGTCGCCCCCTCCAGCGAGTCGAGTTGCCGCGAGAGCAGGTACTCCTTGTGAAGCAACGCCATGTAGGTTGAGTCGTGCTCCATGCCTGCGATGCGCGGTTTGAGCTCCTGACCGTGAAGATCGAAGAGCGAGAGGAGCAGCACTCCCGAAAGGATATGTAGCAATCTATTTCTCATGATTATCTCCACCATTTGATAAAGAATAGTTGAACCAAACCAAAGATTTCGAGACGGCCGAAGAGCATCAGCAGCGTGCCCGAAAACTTCAATACGGCGGGTTGTGCGGCAAAGTTGCTCATCGATCCCACCTCCCCGAATCCGGGGCCTACGTTGCCCAGGCAGGCCACGGCTGACGAGAAGCCCGTGAGCAGGTCGTCGCCGAACAAGGTGTTGATCAGCGTGCCCAAAAGCATCAGCATGAAGTAGGTAACGATGAAGATCATCGCCGTATGTACCACCTCGTCCTCCTGCAGCACGCCATCCATGCGGACTCGGATGATCGCATTGGGGTGTTGTTGTCGTTTCAGACGTGCCACGAGCATCTTGAAGGCCAGGATCAGACGATTCATCTTCAGACCGCCCGATGTGGAGCCCGCACAGGCGCAGACAATGGAGCCGAAGATCAGCAGGATGATCGCAAACGAGGGCCAAAGGTTCGTGTTGGCCGTGGCAAAACCCGAAGTGGTGGTCAGTGCTACGAATTGGAAGAGGGCATGGCGCAGCGAGGAGAAGAAGCCGGGATAGATCCCCGTAAACCACAGGCTCAGGGCGATCAGCAGGGCTCCGCACCCCAGGAAGGCGAAGTAGGTGCGCGTTACCTCCGAGCGCCAAATGTTGGCCTGGCTGCCGATCAGGGTGGCGTAGATCAGCCCGAAGTGGATACCACCGATGACCATCGTGCCAATCAGCACAGCCTCGATCAGGGGCGAATTGAAGTAGGCGATCGAGAGGTTTTTGGTGCCGAATCCGCAGGTGGCCGAGGCCGACATGGCGTGGGTCAGGGCATCGAACCAATTCATCCCGGCCACCTTCAGCAGCAGGGTCGAGGTGGCGGTGAGTCCCACATAGACGAAGAGCAGAATCTGTACGATACGCTGTGTGCGGTAGTGGTAGTCGTCGTGCGAAACGGCCGAGAGTTCTACATTCGAGAGCACCTTTTTCGAGCGACCCATCGAGGGCAGGATCAGCAGGGCAAACATCACCACGCCGATACCTCCGACCCAGGCCGAGGAGATGCGCCAAAACAACAATCCTCGCGGCAGGGCCTCGATGTCGGTGAGGATCGAGGAGCCGGTGGTGGTCAATCCCGAAACGCTCTCAAACCAGGCGTTGATGAGCGTGAATTCGCCACCCCACATCAGGTAGGGGAACATCCCCACGAGGCACGCCACGAGCCACGAGCCCACGACGATGCAGTAGCCCTCTTTGCTGCTGATCTGCTCCGAACGCTCCACGAAGATGGTGGGGAAGAGTCCCAGTAGGGCCGTCAGCAGGGCCGAGAGCAGCAGGGGAAAGTACGACGAATCGGGCCCCGACCACCAGGCGATGCCCGCCGAGAGGAGCATGAAGGCGGCGAAGATTAACAACACCAATCCGATGTATCGTATGACGACTTGAAAACGCATGCCTCTATCGGTTGTTTTGGGTCTGTTTCGAGAGGTTGATCATCGTCTCTACCTTCTCGTTGATCTCTTTCAATTCATCCTGAAACTCTCCCTTCGGGCGGTAGGGGATGCGGAATTGAAGCCACTCCCCGAGGGCGCGGTTGATCCTCAGAATCGGATTCACGCAGTAGAGCAACATGAAGTAGTAGAGCAGGAGCACGATGGCGATCATCACCAACAGGGAGATCAATACGGGGGTTACGGCTCGGTAGGCATTCTTGCGCAACTGCTCGGTGCGCGGAGCCAGCGAACTCTGGGCCGAGGTCATGTAGTTTTGGATGGCCGAGGTCAGGCGGTGGTAGATGCGGTCGTGCTGCTCCTGTTCGGCCAAGTAACTCTCGGCCGAGGAGAGCGAGCGTCCACTTTGCACCATGGCCACGGAGTCGGCTTGACGGATCGAGTCGGGAAGAATCACGCTCAGGGTGTCGATCTGCTCCAAAAGGCGGCGCTGCTGGGCTTCGATGGCCAAACGCTGCTCGTGGGCGCGCTGTTCGGCAAAGCGGGCCAGGAAACGGTCGGTCAGCAGACGAAGTTCTGTGGTTACGATCGAAAGCGAATCGAGCGTGCTCTTGTCGACCGCCTCTTTTTTTGCCGTTTCGAGGGTCTGCTCCAGGCGGTTCATGCCGGCACGGCAGAGCGAGTCGTATTGGGCCTCGTGGTGGAGCGTCAGGCGAGTAAAGGCGCGGCTCTGTTCGTGGGCCGCATCGAGCATCTCTCGCGAGAGTTCGATGTTGCGCTGATTGGCGGCGAGAATCTCTCCCGTATCGCGGCTCAGCATGTTGAGCTCCAGAAACGAAAGCATTCCGGAGATGAAGAGCAGACAGACGATACTGAAGAAACCGATGGTTATGCGTTTTCGAATTCCTGTCATGGGCTTTTTATTTTGCTTAAATTAAACAGGCGAAGAGGGTGTTTTTTCTCTTTTCATCGCCGTGGGTTCAAATTCGCAGCTTCCCTAAAGGGAATAGTATCCTAATTACGACATCAAAGGTAGTAAAAGCGCGTGGGTTTACCAATTTTTTGGTTGCTTTTTTGTCGCAATTCCCCCTTTGAACTCCGGATTACTCTAAAATCTCGCCGGCGAGGTCGTGCTGTTCGTCCATTTCAAGGAGTCGTACAGGAACGATCTGGTTGATGTATTGACGGCGGTAGGGGACCTTGACGCGGCGATAGTTGCCCGTAAATCCGGTCATCATTCCACCTCGCAGGGTGCTCTCGAACAAAACCTCCTGTACCTGACCTACCCCCGCACGGCAGAAGTCGCCGTGGAGTCGGCGGGAGAGCTCCTCCAGTCGCTCGACACGCTCGGTGGCCACCGAGGATTGCACCTTCTCGGGGAGATTCACGGCCGGCGTACCGGGGCGTTCGGAGAAGGGGAAGATGTGCAGGAAGGCCGGCTTGACCTGCTCCAGCAGGTGGTAGGTCTCCAGGAAGTGCTCCTCCTTCTCGCCCGGAAAGCCGACGATGACATCGATGCCGATGAAGGCATCGGGCATCAGCTCCTTGACCTTGGCGATGCGGTCGGCAAAGCGTGCCGAGGTGTAACGACGCCCCATGCTTTGGAGAATGCGGTCGGAGCCACTCTGAAGCGGAATGTGAAAATGGTGCTGGAATTTGGGCGACGAGGCGCAAAAGGCGATGATCTCGTCGGTCAGAAGGTTGGGCTCGATCGAGGAGATGCGGTAGCGTTCGATCCCCTCCACTTCGTTGAGGGCCTTCAGTAGATCGAGGAAGCTCTCGCCCGTCGTGCGGCCGAAATCTCCCGTATTGACCCCCGTGATGACGATCTCCTTCTGTCCTCCGGCGGCGATTTGGCGAGCCTCTTCCACCAGGTCGGCGATCGGCATATTGCGGCTCGAACCGCGGGCGTAGTGGATCGTGCAGTAGGCGCAGCAGTAGTCGCAGCCGTCCTGCACCTTGAGGAAGGTGCGCGTGCGGTCGCCCGAGGAGAAGGCGGCAAAGAAGCGCGTAAGCGAATCCACATCGCAGGGATAGACCTCCACGGGAGAGGTGCGCGAAAGACGAACAGTGCGCTCGTAGAGGTCGCCCTTGTCGTTGTTGCTCAAGACAATAGATACCCCCTCGATCTTGGCGATCTCTTCGGGTTTGAGTTGGGCGTAGCAACCCGTAACGGCAATGATGGCCTGTGGGTTGCGGCGGTGAATGCGGCGGATTAGGTTGCGACACTTCTTATCGGCATGCTCTGTGACGGAGCAGCTGTTGATCACGCAGATGTCGGCATCGACCTCCGAGATCACGCGCTCGAAGCCTCCCTGCTCGAACTGTCGGGCCAGGGTCGAGCTCTCCGAGAAGTTGAGTTTGCAGCCCAGGGTATGAAAACTGACTTTTCGTGCTGTCATAAAGTCTATGGTTCTTGCAATTATGGGGCAAAGATAAGAATTTTACTGAAAAAGTTGCTATCTTTGCCCCTCGCAAAGCGCATTGGAGATGGATTTTTTTAGCGATATTTTTCAATACGGCTATTTGAGCAATGCCTTGTGGGCCTCGCTTCTTTCGGGGGTGGTCTGCGGGCTGGTGGGTACTTATGTGGTTTTTCGTCGCATGGTGTTCCTGGCGGGCGGCATCACCCATGCCTCGTTCGGAGGCCTGGGCATCGCCTTCTATTTGGGGGCGAATCCCATTCTCGGAGCCACACTTTTCGCTATCTTGTCGGCTCTGGGAATTGAGTGGGCTTCGGAGCGAGGGCGCATCCGTGAGGATTCGGCCATCGGCATCATTTGGTCGGTCGGCATGGCCATCGGAGCCCTCTTCATGTCGCTGCGCCCGGGCTATACCTCGGGCGACCTGTCGAGTTACCTTTTTGGCAGCATCATCACCGTTACGACGGGTGATGTGGTGGCGTTGGCGGTGTTGGCGGGGGTGATTCTTTTGGCAGCCCTGCTTTGGCATCGTCCGGTGATCTATACCGCCTTCGATCGAGACTTTGCCCGTTCGCAAGGCGTTCCAACCCGAAGGGTGAGTTACCTGATGGCGGCGGTGATGGCTTTGGCTATCGTGCTCTCGATTCGAATCATGGGGATCGTGTTGCTTTTGTCGCTCGTTACCCTGCCGGTGGTGATTGCCAACGCGCTGACCAAGGATTACCGCCGAATCCTCCTGTTGGCCCCTCCGTTGGCGGTGGCGGGCAATGTGGCGGGGCTTGTGCTGAGCTACCATTATGAGGTGCCTCCCGGGGCAGCCACCATTTTCACCCTTACTTTGATCCTCGCGGCTGTGAAATTTGCGTTAATTTTACTATCTTTGCCGCGTAATAAAGCGAAAACGATTTGAAAACAATCCATAAACTTGTCCTGAAGTCCTACCTCGGGCCCCTGGTGATGACCTTTTTCATCATCATGTTCATCCTGTTGATGAATATCTTGTGGCGTTTTATCGACGAATTGGTCGGCAAGGGTCTCAGTATGAGTATCATCCTCGAATTGTTGGGCTATGCCCTGATTACCATGTTGCCCATGGGTCTTCCGTTGGTGATGCTCCTTGCGGCCATTATGACAATGGGTAACCTGGGCGAAAACTACGAATTGCTGGCGATGAAGTCGGCCGGCATGTCCCTTCCGAAGATCATGAAGCCGCTGACGGTTTTGGTGGGAATCATGGCGATCGGAAGTTTCTTCCTGATCAACAACCTGGTTCCCTACTCCTATCGCCAGATGTATAGCCTGCGCTACGATATCCGACAGCAGAAGCAGACTTTGGAGTTCCAGGACGGCCTCTTCTTCAATGGAATCGACGACATGTCGATCCGTGTGGGGCACCAGGATGCCGAAACAGGTTTGCTAACCGATGTGCTGATCTACGACAACCGCTCCTCGGATGGAAACATGACCACCACGATGGCCGACTCGGGCTATATCCGCCTTTCCGACGATAAGAAATACCTGCGTGTAACGCTCTACCATGGCGAGACTTACGACCAATCGCGCAACACGCAGAAGTGGTACTCGCAGAGTGCCCTGAGTCGCCATATTTTCGATGTGCAGAAGCTCAACATCCCGATGGAGGGATTCGATATGGCACGAACGGATGCCGAGCTCTACAACAACGAGCAGACGAAGAATATTGCGGAGTTGGAGACCGTAATCGGAGAGTTGGAGGAGGCGGTGAATACCTCCACGACACGCTCCTACGAGCCGCTTCTCAAGGAGCATATCTTCTCGAAAGATAATACGGTGTTGGCCCTGCCCGACAGCCTGATGTACGATAAGACGGGCTTCCGCGAGGTGGAGGCGATGGATTCGATCGCCCGACTCGATACGCGGGCGGCCGAAGAGGTGTGGGATCGTGCTCGCAACGCGGCGAAGAGTTCGCGCGGCATGTTCAACTTCGATGAGAGTGCTGCCAAGGAGTCGCTCAACCAACTCTATCGCAGCAAGGTGGAGTGGCACCGCAAGATCTCGCTCCCCATCTCGATCATGATCTTCTTCCTGATCGGTGCCCCTCTGGGAGCCATCATCCGCAAGGGTGGTCTGGGTATGCCGATCGTGATCTCGATCATCTTCTTCGTGATCTACTACATCATCTCGCTTTCGGGTGAGAAGATGGCCAAGGAGGGTACCTGGGAGGCTATCTACGGTATGTGGCTCTCGGCCTTTATTTTGGCTCCGATCGCCCTTTATCTGACCTATCAGGCGACCAATGACTCGGGCCTTTTGGATATGGATTGGTACATCGGCAAGTGGAAGGCCTTCCGCGAGCGCAGAAGAGAGAAGCGTGAGGCCAACCGCCTGGCTCAACCCGAAAAATAAGCATTGAAATGAATCCCAAAGATTTACGCATTGTCTTTATGGGTACGCCCGAATTTGCCGTACCCTCGTTAAAGGCCCTCGTTGAGGGGGGCTACCAGGTCGTGGCGGTGGTTACGACTCCCGACAAACCGGCCGGTCGAGGTCGCAAACTTCACGAGAGCGATGTGAAGATCGCGGCTCGCGAATTGGGCCTTCCGATCTTGCAACCCGAGAAGTTGCGCGATGAGGCCTTCGTGGAGGAGTTGCGGGCCCTGAAACCCGATTTGGGGATTGTGATCGCTTTCCGTATGTTGCCCGAGGTGGTGTGGGCCATGCCCCGCCTGGGTACCTTCAATCTGCACGCCTCGCTTTTGCCCCAATACCGTGGGGCGGCCCCGATCAATTGGGCCATCATCCATGGCGACACCGAGACCGGGGTAACGACCTTCCTATTGAATCACGAGATCGACAAGGGGGCCATCGTGGGGCAGTTGCGTCTGCCGATCGGCGAGCGCGATACCATCGGAACGATGTACGAGAAGTTGATGACGGCGGGCACGGGATTGGTGCTCGATACCGTGGATCGTCTGGCTGCAGGAGAGGTGAAGCCTATTGAGCAGGCACATATCGACGAAGATACGCTGCGCCCTGCCCCCAAGATCTTCAAGGAGGATTGTCGCATCGACTGGAGTTGGTCGGGGGTGCGTATCGTTAATTTTGTACGAGGCCTGTCGCCCTATCCGGCCGCTTGGACACCTATTTATAAAGAGGGGGTAGAGGAGAGTTCTGCCAAGATTCTCTTTGCTACTTTTGAGAAGGCGGATCATGGCCTGGCGTGCGGTACGGTTGAGAGCGATGGGCGCGCGACACTGAAGGTGGCTTGCTCGGATGGATGGATTTGCATCGAGGAGATTCAGATGGCTGGAAAACGCGCCATGCCCGTCAAGGAGTTGTTGCTCGGTTTGCGCGATCTCCATACCCTGAAGATGAGCCTTTAGAATTTAACACGCTTCTTTCAACGCATAATAAAAAACGGTGAACCTCGGTTCGCCGTTTTTTTATTCCTCGTGCTCGTGGTTGATTTGACGGGCACTCCTTTTCAGCCGTTCCAACCCGGCCCGGGAGAGGGGGGTGCTCCCGAAGTGGTCGAAAAACTCGCCTTCCTTCATTTGGCTCCATCTGGTGAGGTCGAACGCCAACGGATCGATCAGGGGTTGAAAGGCGGGGTGCGAGGCCAAGGGGGTGTGGCGGTTGTGAGGACAGCAACTTTGGCAGCCATCGCAGCCGAAGATCCATCCGTGGAGATCCTCGTCGGAGCCTTCGCCCCGCTCGATGGTGCGGCAGGCGATGCAACGACGGGCGTCGATCATCCGATCCTCGCCGATGGCCCCCACGGGGCAGGCCTCGATGCAGGCTCGACAACTTCCGCAGCGGCTCTCCCCGAAGGGGGTGTCGTAGTGGTCGCAGGGGGCCGAGAGGAGCAGTTCGCCCAAGTGGAAGAAGCTGCCCAGGGTGGGGGAGATGATGAGTGATTGACGACCTACCCAGCCAATGCCTGCCTCGACAGCCAACCGTTTTTCGGCCAAGGGGGCCGAGTCGGTGACGGCGCGCCCGATGAGGGTGGGGTAGTCGCCCTTGAGGGCCATGAGGGCCTCGTGGAGCATGGCCTTCAGGGTAAGGTGGTAGTCTTGGTTAAGGGCGTAGGAGGCGATCTTGGGGGCGAAGTGGGGTGGATAACCGAGCGAATGGCGGTTCTTGTAGCTTACGGCACCCACGACGACAGTTTGGCTTCCTTCGACCAAAAGGCTCGGGTTGAAACGCTTTTCGATGTTGCGCTCCAGGTAGCCGAGCGAGGCATGGCGTCCCGCGGAGACCCATTGACGGAACCTCCTCTCCTCCTGGGGAAAAGGGTGTGCGGCGACGATTCCCACCTGGTCGAACCCCGCCTTGTACATTGCCTCTTTAACTCTTTCTGCGCTTAACATGGCTAATTTTGCTCAAAAATAGTGCTTTTTACGGAAATTTTCGTACATTTGTGCCAAATTTGCGCATGAATCGGGTAATTTTATCAACGAAAACCCGTTCGGGCGATCTATAATTGATGAAGATGAAAAGTTCAAAAACTCTTTATGAGCTTCTGCACAATAGTGTGGAGCAGTTCCCCAAACGTGTGGCATTTCACATGCTTGACGGCGAGGAGGTGACCTACGAAGAGGTGGGCAAGCGTGTCGAAACGGTGCAGGAGTTGCTGGTGAGTGCCGGCCTGAAGCCCGGAGACAAGGTAGCCCTTCTGAGTAGTAGCATGCCCAACTGGGGCGTTTGCTATTTGGCTGTAACCTCGGCCGGTATGGTGGTGGTGCCTATCTTGCCCGATTTTACGGGTGAGGAGCTCGATTTGATCCTGAAGCATGCCGAGGTGAAGGCATTGCTTACCTCGGATAAACTCTTTACGAAACTCTCGAAGGAGACGGTCGATGCGATGAACATCGTGATCCGTACCAAGAGCCTCAAACCGTTGGTGCAGCATGTCAAGGAGGCCGGTGAGATGACTACCCCGAAACCGGAGGATTTGGCTGCCATTATCTATACCTCGGGAACCACCTCGAGCCCCAAGGGTGTGATGCTTTCGCATAAGGCGATTTGTTCGCAGGTCGATATCGACTTCGAGCTCTTCCCCGTGAACGAGGAGGATGTCTTCCTTTCGGTGCTCCCGTTGGCCCATACCTACGAGTGCTCGATCGGCCTTTTGTATGCTTACGCTTGCGGTTCGAAGGTTGT
>JAEIGA010010114.1_pt1 | contig 14294 bp, 10 predicted proteins | sample 9270691 | NCBI WGS metagenome assembly JAEIGA01 (sample SAMN17057246, study PRJNA624740) | gut metagenome | biome: biome; isolation source: fecal sample | host: Bos grunniens | place: China: Xizang | collected 2019 | reverse complement strand
CCTTCTTCTGGTCGTCTTCTGTAATCTCGCTGTTCTTCTTCAGCTTCTTCACGTAATCCATACCGTCGCGGCGGATATTACGCATTGCCACCTTGGCTTCTTCTGCGTATTTCTTTACCTGCTTTGCCAGCTCCTTACGGCGCTCCTCAGTCAGCTGAGGAAATACCAGGCGAATCACACGGCCGTCATTCTGGGGGTTGATGCCCAGCTCACTGGCCTGAATGGCTTTCTGGATTTCCTTGAGCAGAGAAGTATCCCAGGGCTGTACCACCAGAGTCCGCGCATCGGGAGAGGAGATGGTCGCCACACCGTTCAGCGGTGTCTCACTGCCATAGTATTCCACAGTAATCCGATCCAGAACTTTTGCGTTGGCGCGTCCTGCGCGAACTGCGCCGAATTCCTCACCCAAATGCTCCAGAGCCTTTTCCATTCTTCTGCCGTAATCCTTAAAATCTACATTCATTACAGATTCCTCCTATCAATTATGAATTGGTAACAGTCGTTCCGATTTTCTCACCCTGAACGACCCGTAAAATACTGTTTTCTTCTGCCAGACCGAAGCAGACCATAGGGATATTATTATCCATCGCCAGCGCCATTGCAGTGGTATCTGTGGCCTTGAGACCCTGCTCCAGCACCTGCGCGTAGGTCAGATGGTCATACTTTACAGCAGCCGGATCCTTTTTGGGATCGGCAGAGTAGATGCCGTCGATGTTCTTCGCCATCAAAATCGCATCTGCCTCAATTTCCACGCCGCGGAGTACCGCGCCGGTATCTGTGGAGAAATAGGGGTTGCCGGTGCCTGCCGCAAGCAAAATCACCTTGCCCTCATTTAAGTAACGGTTTGCTGTGTCGCGGGTAAAGTATTCTGCAAACTTATGCATTTCTACAGCGGTCAGCACCCGGGCATCAAGGCCCTGCTGCTCCAGCGCGTCTGCAACAGCGATACAGTTCATAACTGTAGCGAGCATACCCATTGCATCTGCGTGAGAGCGCTGCATCTTTCCGTCGCCGTTTTTCACACCGCGCCAGAAATTGCCGCCGCCAATCACAAGCGCCACCTGTACGCCCATATCCACGCAGGTCTTAATGGAAGCGCTCACTTGCTTAAGCTTTGCAAAATCCAAACCGAAGCCATCAGCATCTCCGATTTTCTGTCCCATGGCTTCTCCGCTGATTTTCAGCAAAATCCGCCGGTACTTCAGCTTGTCCATAATAACCACCTCTTTCTTCCTGTCTTTTTATATTTTATAATAAGACGGGGAAATTGACAACAACAAATTATCAAAAATCGAAAATTGTTTTCCTAAATTTCACAAACCCGCCTTTTGTTCCCCCGATATTGGCTTTTTTTGGTTGCAAAACCGGCGGCAATGGGTTATAATATTGCGGAAAAACAAAAGAGAGGATGTTACCTATGGCTGAAATCACCGAAAGCAAGAATTTCATCCATGCCTTTATCGAAGAGGACATCGCCCCCGGCGGCCGCTATGCCGGTAAAACCGTGCATACCCGTTTCCCGCCGGAGCCCAACGGCTATTTGCACATTGGACACTGCAAGGCGCTGATTATCGACTTTGGCACTGCCGAAAAGTTTAACGGTCTGTGCAACCTGCGAATGGACGATACCAACCCCACCAAGGAAGACGTGGAATTTGTTGAGGCAATCAAAGAGGATATTCACTGGCTGGGCTTTGACTGGGACGACCGCTTCTACTATGGCTCCGACTATTTTGAAAAAGATTACGAGTATGCTGTAGAGCTGATTAAAAAAGGTCTTGCCTACGTCTGTGAGCTGACACCGGAGCAGGCAAAGGAAATGCGTGGCGACCTGAACACCCCCGCCACCTCCCCCTGGCGTGATCGTCCCATTGAGGAAAGCCTTGACCTGTTTGCCCGTATGCGCGCCGGTGAATTTGAGGATAACAAGTATACCCTCCGGGCCAAAATTGATCTTGCCTCCGGTAACTTCAATATGCGTGACCCGGTTATCTACCGTATCCGTCATATGCACCATCACCGTCAGGGAGATAAGTGGTGCATCTACCCCATGTACGACTTTGCTCACCCCATTCAGGACGCATTGGAGGGTATCACCCACTCTCTGTGTTCTCTGGAATTTGAGAATCACAGACCTCTTTACAACTGGGTTGTGGAAAACGTTTCCGTTCCCCACCATCCCCGTCAGATTGAATTCGCAAGATTGGGTATTGACCATACCGTACTGTCTAAGAGAAAGCTTCGTCAGTTGGTAGAAGAAGGTCGTGTATCCGGCTGGGACGATCCCCGTATGCCTACCCTGTGCGGTCTGCGTCGCCGTGGCTACACCCCCGCATCTATCCGCAACTTCTGCGACCGTGTCGGTGTGGCTAAGTCCCCCAACACCATTGAGTTCGCATTTCTGGAGCACTGCCTGCGAGAGGACCTGAACGAAACCGCTCAGCGGGTTATGGCAGTTATCAAGCCTGTAAAGCTGACCATTACTAACTATCCCGAGGGTCAATCCGAGGAATTTGAAGTTGAAAACAATCCCAACCGGCCTGAGGACGGCACCCGCAAGGTATCCTTCTCCCGGAATCTGTGGATTGAAGCAGACGATTTCCTTGCTGAGCCTGTGCCTAAGTATAAGCGTCTGTTCCCCAACGGACCGGAGTGCCGCCTGAAGGGCGCATATGTGATCTCCTGCACCGGCTGTGTTACCGATGAAAACGGCAACGTAACTGAGGTTCTTGCCACCTATGATCCGGAGTCCAAGGGTGGTGATCCCGCTGACGGACGGAAGATCAAGGGCGCAACTATTCACTGGGTAGATGCCGCCACCTGCTGCGATGCAGAAGTACGTCAGTATTCTAACCTCTTTGACGATGCTGACCCCGATGCCTCCGGCAAGGATTTCCTCGCCTGCCTGAATCCCAACTCCCTGGAGGTTCTTACCGGTTGTAAGGTAGAAGCCAGCTTGAAGGACGCAAAGGCACCCGCCTCCTTCCAGTTCATGCGGTTGGGCTACTTCTGCCCTGACTCCAAGGACTCCTCCGCAGAGCACCTGGTATTTAACCGTTCTGTCAGCCTGAAAGACAGCTTTAAACCTACAAAATAATAGTAATCCCGAACCGGCAAACCGGTTCGGGATATTTTTTACTTTTTTTCCTTGATCTGGGCCTGCAAATGCATGGAGAGAAGCGCCAAAGAAGTTGCCATATTCTCGTTCTGCACCAGAATATGCTCCGGCACATCCAAGTGGACGGGCGCAAAGGTCCACACCGCCTTAATGCCACAGGCAATCAGCTTGTCGCACACCTGCTGGGCCTGATCGGCAGGAACAGTGATAATGCCCATCAGGATTTTATTGGCATAGCAAAAGCTCTCCAGTTGGTCCATGGGCAGGATCGGCTTTCCCTCTTCGGTTTCATCTGTTTTTGGATCAAGGTCAAAGCCTGCCACAATGTTCAGTCCATATTCTTCAAAGCCGCCGTAGCCCAGCAGCGCCTGTCCTAATTTACCGGCGCCAACCAAAATCGCATCGGTGGTGTTGTCGTATCCCAGGAACTGACTGATGTCATCCATCAAACTTTCCCGATGATAACCGATTTTCGGACGGCCGCCGTCGGAGACCATTGCCAAGTCCTTCCGCACCTGCACCTCGCCCATACCCAAGGCATTGGCCAGGGTTGTTGCAGAGATATGCTCAGCGCTTCCCTGAGGTAAACTCTTCAAATAAGATAGATAAATCGGAAGTCGTTTCAGCACGGACTTGGAAATCTCTTTTCTTTCCATGATATCACCCTCTGCAATCGATATAACTTTATATCGATATATTTCTGTATCGATTGTAACACAAGGGTTTTCGTTTCGCAAGTGATTTTTATGCGCAGCTGGTCTGGCGAAGCAATTCCTTCCGCAGCTTTTGCATAATCCGTTTTTCCAGACGAGAGATGTAGGACTGGGAGATCCCCATATACTGAGCCACCTCTTTTTGGGTCAGTTCTTTATGGCCGTACAGTCCAAAGCGCATTACTACAATTTCCCGCTCCCGTTCCGGCAACTCCTTTACTGCCTGCCGCAGGATGCACAGATCCACATCATCCTCCAAAGGACGCAGAATCATATCCTCATCTGTGCCCAAAATGTCCGACAGGAGTAGTTCGTTGCCGTCATAATCCATATTGATTGGCTCATCCAAAGACACCTCTGTTTTTTGAGAGGAAATTTTTCGGATGTGCATAAGGATTTCATTTTCGATGCACCGGGAGGCATAGGTGGCCAGCTTGATATTCTTGTCCAATCGGTATGTGCTGATGGCTTTTATTAAGCCGATGGTACCGATGGAAATCAAATCCTCCAAGTTGACACCGGTATTCTCAAACCGACGAGAGATGAACACCACAAGGCGCAAATTCCGCTCAATCAGCAGTTGCTTTGCCTCCTCACTCCCCTGTTCCAGTTCCATAAGCGCCGCCTGCTCATCTGCGCCTTTCAGCGGTGGCGGTAGTACATCCGCCCCGCCGATATAATACAGCGCCTTACCTTGTATCAATCCAATTTTTACCAAAAACGACAAAAGCTTATTCATACAATCCCTCCTGTTAATGCTTGATAAGTCCCCTCAGGACTTAAGAAATCCGGAGCAAAAGCCACCAAGGTACTCCCCTGCCATGCGCCGATTTTCACTTTCGGCAGGCGGATTGCCAGCAGAAAGCTGCTTGCGCCTACACTGCGGTAGGGTATTAGCCGCAGACCGGGAAGCTCCCCTACTGATTCTACCGGGGTACGTAACTGCTGTTGGGTCAGACCTGTCAACCGGGAAGCCACATCTGCACCCACCACCAGAACCTGTCGGCCTGTGATTGGGTCACGAAGTGTATTTCCCGTATCCTGCAGTGCGGTTATTGAGATGTGGGTATCGCCGTAGAATAGTTCCACCGGCAGGTAGGTCGTCCCTCCGATCCGCCCATGGAAACCAAAACTGCACAGCAAGCACAGAATTCCCGCAGCGCTGATAATTCCAACTATACCACCTTTGTCAAGTCCCATTACTGCGCCTCCAAGAGCTAAACACAGAAACGCAAAAATGAGCCCCCTTCGCATAGCGCTGACTGACACTCCGTAGGCAGCCACTGCTATCATCGCAAGGCTCACTGTACGCCATAGAATATTCCCCAGAAATAAGAATCCCGGCAGCAGACAGCACGCCCCATACACACCCCCCAGCAATCCCCCAAGGACGATTCTGTACAGTTTCACCGGGTAACCGCAGAGCCGGGATGCTGCCAGCAGCAAAAGAAAGTCCACAAGAAAATTTAGAAAGAATACGCCATCCATATAAACCGTCATATGTGCACCCCCTTGTGATGGGTTCAGTATACCGGGCTGCCCTGAAAAAGTTCGTCGGTTAGGGCGGTGGACTTCCATACAGATTCCCCCTCCCCTTACTGGAATTTCTACGGACTTAACCCCCATAACAAAAAATGCGGCAGCCGATACAATCGGCTGCCGTTTCAATCTGTCGAGGAGTTTTTTGTGACTTGACGAATATTTTTTTCTGCCTTAAACCGGGGCACCATTATCTCATGTCCGCAACCTAAGCATTTTAGACGGAAATCCGCACCTGTCCGCAAAACCTTCCATTGTTTTTCCCCACAGGGGTGGGTTTTCTTCATTGTAAGAATATCGCCTACCTGAATATCCATACTATTCCCCCTTAATGGCTGCCCAATACTGCTTGGCTGCCTGTTCCAACTTGTTATCACCGTAGGTATAGTATTGCGTTCCAACCAGTTCATTAGGCAGGTACTGCTGCTTCACCCAGTTGTGGGGATAGCTATGGGGGTACAGATACCCCTGCTCCCGCTCCATTGTGTAGGAATCGGCATGCATATTCTGCAAGTGGCGGGGAAAATCTCCGGTTTTACCCTTGCGAATATCTGCAAGAGCCGCATCCAGCGCCACATGGCCTGTGTTGGATTTGGGGCTGGTGGCCATCAGCACCGCCGCATCGCCCAAGGGAATCCGGGCCTCCGGCATACCCAGCATCAGCGCCATATCCACGCAGGATTTGACGATGGGAATTATCATGGGGTAAGCAAGTCCAATATCTTCCGCAGCAATTACCATCAGTCTGCGGCAGGCAGACTGCATCTGTCCCACCTCCAGAAGTCTTGCCAAATAGTGGCATGCGGCATCCGGATCAGACCCACGAATGGATTTTTGCAGAGCGGAGAGCAAATCGTAGTGGTTATCTCCGTCCCGGTCAGCGCGCATAGCGCTCTTCTGGGTAACGGTTTTGGCATCCTCCAAGGTCAGTTTCAGGGTGTTTCCGTCAGAAATGCCGGCAGAGAATAGCACCTCCACTGCGTTCAGCGCTTTCCGCAAATCGCCGCCACAAGCAGAAGAAATATAGGCAAGTGTTCCCTCTTCACAGTCGGCTTTCAGGTTATTCCGCTGCTCCAGGAAACCAACCGCCCGTTCCACCGCCTGCAAAACCGCTGCCGGTGACAACTGCTTAAACTCAAACACCGTACTACGGCTAAGGATTGCGTTAAATACGTAAAAATACGGATTTTCCGTGGTGGAAGCAATCAAAGTAATCTTACCGTTTTCGATATATTCCAGCAAAGACTGCTGCTGCTTCTTATTAAAAGACTGAATCTCATCCAGATACAGCAACACACCGTTGGGGGCCATAAATGTATCCAGCTGGGACACGATATTTTTAATATCCGCGGTAGATGCCGTGGTGGCATTGAGCTGATACAGTGTCCGATTGGTCTGCTTGGCAATAATGTTTGCAACGGTGGTCTTTCCTGTGCCACTGGGGCCATAGAAAATCATATTGGGGATATTCCCCGAATCAATCAAGCGGCGAAGCACCGCTCCCTTGCCTAAAATGTGTTCCTGTCCGTAGACCTGATCCAGGGTTTCCGGACGGAGTAAGTCTGCTAAAGGCTGATACATAGCCGCTCTCCTTTCTTAAAATGTGGCTACTTCTTCCACGGCGGGGGCGGCAGGCAGCACCTGCAGCGCCGTGAGCACCGGGCCTAATTCACCTTGATAAAGGTTGTGTTTTTCCGCACGTACGGTGGCAGTTACCGCTACCCAGGAGCGGGTTTCCAATTCCTTTGCTTTTTCGTATCGGCATGGTACGCCACAGAACTGAATATCATCCTCGCAGCAGGTCATCACAAACCTGCCGGGGGCAAACATACCGCTGTTCTTATCCCGACGGAGCAAAGCCACCTGACCTTTAAAGCTGACGGTTTTTCCGTCGTACTTCTGGGGTTCTTCGTTCACATCCCGATACCAAAGAGCATAGTCCTCGTCGTTGATTACGATGACAGGGGCGTTCACATCAAAGGGCAGCGGGTCTTCAATCTCATCAAAGGCAGTAGTGCCGTCGGTATAATCGTAAAGAATGTCCATTCTACGGTTGGCAGCCCGGACAATTTTATGGAAGGGCATGGTGTCCTGCCCGGGTGTCAACCGGTTAAACACAACCATCTGTCCGCCTACCAGCTTGTCCATTACCAGATTCCGCATATTGGCATTATAAGCCATAAAGGTAGTAGAATCAGCAAACATTACTTCCTGGGCGACGACCCATTCTGCCGGGAATCGGCTATATAGGTCACCCACCAGATGCATACCGTTCAGTTCCGCAACTACCCGCTGGATTTTATGCTTTTTCACCAGATCTTTCAGTTGCTTCGTGGTGACAGTCTGCTGATCGACCACCTCTAAAAACACATTCTGGTGGGGGTAGGTAGAGAAATCATACTCCTCCTCCCCTTCCTCGCATACCAGTAAAAGCGTACGCTCACCGGCATTGAAACGGGGATCTTCCAGGGTTTCCTGAATAAACTTTGTTTTGCCGGAATCCAGGAAACCGGTAAACACATAAACGGGAATTTGTACCATATTACACTCCAAACAGACCGGCTACACCGGCTTCATCCAGACCGGAACCAATCACACACAGCTTACCGGTAACGGCTGCGCTGCCGGTACGCAGGTCAATTTCACCGGGCACAAAGTCGAAATGCAGCCAAGCGCCGTCCTCGCCTTCCACAATACCCTTGGCCCGGAGTACTAAACCAAATGCACCGCCGTCCAGAACTTCCAACGCATGACGAAGGGTATCTGCGGTGAATTTCTTATGGGTTTCCACACCCCAAGAGGTAAACACCTCGTCAGCGTGGTGGTGATGGTGATGATCGTGGTGGTCATGACCGCAGGAGCAGTGTTCACCATGATCGTGGTGATGGTGCTCACCGTGGTGACCGCAGCAATGGTGCTCTTCCTCATGGTCATGGTGGTGATGTTCGCCATGGTGGCCGCAGCAGTGGTGCTCTTCCTCGTGGTCATGGTGGTGATGTTCGCCATGGTGACCGCAGCAGTGGTGCTCTTCTTCATGGTCGTGGTGATGATGTTCGCCATGGTGGCCGCAGCAATGGTGCTCTTCCTCGTGGTCGTGGTGATGATGTTCGCCATGGTGACCGCAGCAATGGTGCTCTTCCTCGTGGTCGTGGTGATGGTGCTCACCGTGGTGGCCGCAGCAGCAATGGCCCTCTTCATGGTGATGATGGTGGTGGTGTTCCTCCTCCATCTGTGCCAAGTCAGCGGCCACATTGGCCTTACCTTCCATCGCCTCCATGATCTGGGCGCCGGTCAGCTGTTCCCAGGGAGTTGTTACGATGGTGGCTTTATCGTTATGCTCCCGGAGCATAGCAACCGCAGTATCCAGCTTCTGCTGAGAAACACTGTCCGTACGGGACAAAATAATAGTACCGGCAGTTTCAATCTGGTTATTGTAGAACTCGCCGAAGTTTTTCATATAAACCTTTACCTTGCCGGCATCTACTACTGCAACGGTGCAATCCAAAACAATATTCTCATTGGTCACCTTTTCCACTGCAGCAACCACATCAGACAGTTTGCCCACACCGGAGGGCTCAATCACAATCCGGTCAGGGTTATAATCAGCAATTACCTGATTCAATGCCTTGCCAAAGTCGCCTACCAAGCTGCAGCAAATGCAGCCGGAGTTCATCTCGGTGATATTGATACCTGCATCCTGCAAAAAGCCGCCGTCGATTCCGATTTCGCCAAATTCATTCTCAATCAACACCAATTTCTGACCTGCGTAGCATTCTGCGATCATTTTCTTAATAAGGGTTGTTTTGCCGGCACCCAAGAAGCCGGAATATACATCAATCTTCGTCATTTATATTCACGCTTTCCTAATTTTTTATCCGATTTTCCGGATTTTACATACATAGTAACTATACCACATAATTCCAAAAAAATCTATGGGTATTCTCATCTTTCCCGGAAAAAACCGGACAGTATACAAGATACTGTCCGGTTTGTAAAAAATCTAAAAATCAAAACACGGAAATTTCGTAAAGCTCTACCTTCTTCTGGAAGAACTCCAGCCGCAGAGCGTCGGGCGTAACCGCTTCCTTCAGAATATAGGTCTTGGCAAATTCCTCGGTCTGCACTTCGGCAACAGGCTCAAAGCTTTCTTCACCGTTCTTGAGAATCAGCTTCATATCTTCAATATGATAGCCGTTTACAACGACCTTGGTAAAGGTAGGCTTAACCTTGGCAAGTCCCAGTTCAACAAACTTTTCACCCTCGCCACCCTGGGTCCAACCCAGGTTATCAGTTGTGCCGTCAAAGAGCTTTCTGGACCAGCCGATCGTGCCGGAAGAAGTAATTTCAATATCCTCTCTGCGATCGAACAACAAGCTGCCGCCGTGGGTACGCTTATATTCCAGTTCATCAATCAGCGCTGCAACCTCCTGGTAGGTAGGCAATCCTGCATCCTCTACCTCACTGGTGCCAATCAGCACCTCCAAGGGTTTCAGTTCGAAGGTATTGCCGGAGAAGGTGCGGTTATGACGGAATTCGTTCCAGGCACCGCTGATGCCGTCCAGCGTAACTGTTTGCGGTTCGTTGGTCACGTTTACCGCAACGAACATCTTCTTGTTGCCCAGCTCATAAAGAACGGCTTCCACATCGGGTGTTTTCATCAGGAAGCTACGCTTTGCCAGCAGAACCATTTCCTCCAAAGCTTCAAAAGTGGAGAAGATATAACGAGTACCCTCATACATCATAGCATTGTCGTTTAAATCGTGGTAGGCATAAGGCCACAGGGTCTTGCCGCCGTGAATCATTGCCGCCCATGTATGGCAGATATATTCATCAAAAGAGGGATAAGGATCCTTTTTGCCCTTCATTGCTGCAAAGCAGGTAGGCAAGAAGCCAATACATTTATCAGGTCTATTCAGTTCGGCAATAGAGTCAATAAACTTGCCCATTGTAGAGATCTTACGGGCATAGATACGGTTGCCATCAGAATCGGTATGGGGATTGATATAGGGATGGGTTTCAAACCAGTCCGCAATATTAATCAGCTCACGACAGTTACGGCTACCGGACAAGATAACATGGTAGGGGTCTTTTTCTGCAATATAGTTATACAGATGCTTCAGATAGATTCCCGAAACGCCACGGCATTCCGGCTCATCAGTCAGATAGTAATAAGCAAAATCACGGTCCTGATTGGCTTCCAGAACTTTATCCACCAGTGCAATCATTTCAGCGCTGGGGGGTGCATCCTTAACTGCTTCACCGCCGGGCGCTTCCACACCCTTAATCAGACGGGCAGGCTCCAACCAGCCTTCTTGTCTTACCAGGTCCAGGGTTTGGTGCAGATTATCAGCATCATACTTCCGCTTGAAGGCCTCACCGCCCATATAGTACTCAGCATACATATTACGACGCAGCGTGGGCTTGCCATTGACAATCAGGTTGCCTCCGGAGATCCAGGACATCATACGGCCTGTGGGAGGCAGATTGCGAATCTTTTTAGTGATCTCCTTTTCCGCGGTTGTTGCGGTCAGGAGCGCATCACCGATTTGGAAATTGGGAGTGTCGAAGAAGAAGTTACCCTCAGCATCAGGGGTAATTACAGTGGTTTCAATACCGGGGCCTTCCAGCTTCAGGGTGACAGGCAGTGCCGCAATTACCTTACCGGCAATCTTGGAGGTATCCTGTCCAGGATAGAAATTGCTACGGTATTCTGGCAGGGTAAACTTGATGGCAATAGGCTCATAAGTAACCATAACCGGATAGTAGCGCTTAAATTCCTTATTATCCTCGGTGCGAGTCAAGGACAATGCGACCTTGTAACGGGTCAACTCTTCGAAGAAGCAAGGAACTGTAAATTCATTTTCGCCTGCATTCAGGTCAAGCGTCACGGTGTCTGCGTGATCGGATGCAAAGATAAACTTACCTGCAAAAGCAGTTTTGGCAATTACCTTCATGCTGCCGGTATAGCCGTTTTCCGTTTCCTTATCAATCTCGGCAATAACGGAGGAAATCCGGATCTCATCCTTAGCAGAACGGATGGGAAAACCCTCCATGGAATTGAACATATGGGGTTTTTTGAATCCACCGATCAGGTGGCTCCAGGTGGTGTGAATTCTCACATCGTTGGCATTAAAATGGGTACGGGCAATATTTACCAGCCACTTGTCAGACCAGCGGTCCTGGGTAGTCATATAGAACGCAGTGAAGGGAAATTCAATCTCCGCTGTCCAGTAGTTATCGCCCAGATAAGTAGCATAATTCCATTCAGGAGCATAGGGGTCGGGCTTGATGACACCGGCCTCCTCATAGTAAAAGGAAATCTTAGCGCCCTTGGTGGAAATCAGGAACTGATAAAAATCATAAGGATTTCCGGAAAGGGAAAGAAAAACCTCCAGGGAGTCAGCAGCAAAACTGCCGCCCACAGAAGCCTTCAGCTTTTCAATGTTCGGCTCCATACACTTGACGCCAATGTAAATACGATCTTCACAGGGAATAATCTTGAAGAAGGTTTGCAGTTCATCTGCAACGGGCTCGGTGTTGCTCAGCTTTTTAAAGCCGGTGTAGGTTTGTACGGAGTCCCATACAGGCTCATCCATACGGCCGTCTAAGGTGATACAGTCCTTATTAAACAATTGGTTTTTCATCTTTTACTCCTTTCCAACGGTTCGGCACTGCGTAACCGTTGATGGGGATTTCTCCCAAATTTTGTATCAAGCTTATTATAGCAAGGATTTGCCTTAATGCAATCTTTTTTCACAAAAAACCGAGGTGTTTTCACACCTCGGTTTTTTATTAAAATACTTCGATTTCGTACAGTTCTACCAGCACGCCATCGGGCTTGTGGAATTCCATACGCAGACCGTCGGCAGTGACGGAATCCTTCAAAATAAAGGTCTTGGAGAACTCCTCGTTCTTCACTTCCACGGTTTCGGGAACGATGTACTCCTCACCGACTTTGACCTTGATTTCCATTTCGTCCAGATTGTAACCGCTGATAACAACCTTATTGAAGGTGGGCTGGATCTTGGAAATGTCAATTTCATAGAACTTGTCATCGCCCTTGGCCTGATCCCATGCCCAGTTGCCCTTCACGCCATCAAAGAGTTTAGAAGTATAACCAACACTGGACGAGGATGTATACTTAATATCCTTGAAGCGTTCAAACAGCAGGCTGCCGCCGTGAGTACGCTCGTACTCCAGCTTTTCGATCAGCTCTACGGTTTCCTGATAGGTGGGCATTCCAGCATCACGAACCTTCTCAGTACCGATCAGCACTTCAACAGGCTTCAGGGTGAAGGTAGGACCGGTGATGGTTTCGCCGTGGCGGAAGTTGTGCCAGGTGCCTGCCAATTCGTTCAAGGTGACGGTCTGCTCGTCCTGAGAGAAGTTTGCCAGCACGAATATCTTTTCACCGTTCAGCTCGTACAGAGCGCATTCCACTTCGGTATTCTGGATCAGAGTGGTACGCTTGGCATCCATCAGAATATCTTCCAGTGCTTCTACGCTGGAGAATACATAACGAGTGCCTTCGTACATCTGAGCCCGGTCGTCCATATCGTGGTAGGCATACTGACGCAGAGTCATAGCGCCACGGATAATACCTGCCCAGCTGCAGCAGATGTACTCGTCAAAGGTGGGGTATGGATCTTTTCTGCCCTTCTGAGCGGCATAGCAGGTGCCCAGGAAGCCGATACACTTATCCTTTCGGTTCATCTTGCCCAGCGCATCGATGAACTTACCCACAGCGTTTAAGGGACGGCCGTAGATACGCTTGCCGTTTTCGTCGGTATAGGGGTTGATGTAGGGGTGGGTCTCAAAGAAGTCACCGCACTCTGCAAAGCCGTCTGCATTTCGGGTGGAGATACGCACTGCGTGGTAGGGATCCTTCTCGGTGATGTAGTCGTACAGATACTTCAGGTAGATGGGAGACAGGCCACGGCACTCCGGCTCATCGGAGAGCATATAGCAAGCAAAGTCATAATTCTTATTGGCCTCAATAAAGCGATCCATTTGCTCAAAAATCTCGGGACAGGGCTTTTCGTCCTTGTTGGCATCGCTTCGGGGCATACCCATATCTCTCAGCAAGAAGTCAGGCTGTATACGACCCTTCTGGTGGATCATAAATCTGGTCTCGTGGAGATTATCAGCCTCATACTTCTTCTTCAGAGCCTGACCACCGTGCCAGCCCACTGCGCTCATAGTACGGGAGAATACAGGCTTGCCGTTGACAACAAAGTGGCCGTTGGAGATCCAGGACATGGTGTGTTCACTGGGAGCCAGGCGACGGATTTTCTTGGTGATCACCTTATCAGCGGTGGTAGCAGTAAGAATTGCCTCCCCTTCCTCCATCTTGGAGGTATCGAAAACGAAGTTACCCTCAGCATCCGGGGTAACGATCTGAGTTTCCAGACCGGCGCCTTCCAGCTTCAGGGTGATGGGCTTGTTGGTAACTACCTTACCCACAACCTGGGAGTAATCCTGGCCGGGGTAAAAATTGGTGCGGAATTCGGGCTTGGTGAAGGTCAGCTTGATAGCCTCATAGGCAATTCGCACAGGATAGTACCGCTCAAACACCACGCCGTCACGCAGACGCTTCAGCTGCAGGTGTATATTATAGCGCTTACATTCAGCAAAGGTACAGGGCAGGCTGAATTCGTTGTCGCCCTTGTTCAGCTTTACGATGACAGGCTCTGCGCAATCGGAGGTGAATTCATATTCATCATCCTGGGGAACCTCTGCTCTCACGGTCATTGTGCCGCAGAAGCCCTTTTCGTTCTCGTCGTTGATCTCCACAATGGCTGCAGTCATACGCACATCCTGGTCAGCAGGACGCATAGGGAAGCCACCCAAAGGTAAGTAGCATTTGGAATCCTTGACGCTCTTTTCAACGGGGCTCCAGGTGCTGCCGGCCCGTCTGTGGGAGT
>JAEIGA010010113.1_pt1 | contig 14294 bp, 13 predicted proteins | sample 9270691 | NCBI WGS metagenome assembly JAEIGA01 (sample SAMN17057246, study PRJNA624740) | gut metagenome | biome: biome; isolation source: fecal sample | host: Bos grunniens | place: China: Xizang | collected 2019 | reverse complement strand
CCACGAAGTTCATTCATATTTGTGGTGTGACGGCAGAAAGTTCAAGAAGCTCGGCATTGAAGTTGAGGATAATGTTAAGGTTCTCAACATTGAAAATTCAGATAACGGCATTCTTCGCAACTCAATGCTTCCCACACTTCTTGTTATGGCTCAGGAAAACAAGGATTTTTCAGATAAATACAGCATTTTCGAAATCGGCAGAGTTGTTGACGGCGTAACAGCAGACGGACTTTGCAATGAAAGAAAGCGTCTTGGCGCTGTTATTTATGATAAGAGCGGTAACGAAAAAGCTGCATATCTCAAAGCAGTTGAAATTATTAACTGCATTATCGGTAATATCAAGCAGAAGAAGGCTGGCTATGCAAAGGTTGCTCCCGCACACGCATGGCAGCATCCCAAGAACACTGCTGATATTCTCATTGACGGCGTTAAGGTGGGCACTCTTTGTGCACTTCATCCTGCAAACCGTGCAAAGCTTGATAAAACCGCTGCAGCAGTTTGCTTTGAAATTGATATGGATATTTTCAGCTCAGTTGATGCAAACTCAATTATGTTCCGTGAGCCCAGCACCCAGCAGTCAACCTATTATGACCTTTCACTTGTTCTTGGTGCTGAAACAAAATATTCAGACCTTGCAGCTTGCTGGGAGAGTCTTGGAATTGCAGAGCTTGAAAGTGCAAAGGTTATTGATACCTATGAAACCGCAGAGGTTAAGAGCATAACTGTTCGTCTTGTTTTCTCGGCTATGGACAGAACTCTTGAAATGGAAGAAGTTCAGACCTGGATTGATTCCGTTATCGCAAATCTCGGCAAAATCGGCGTTTCACTCCGTGCATAATTAAAATATAATTCAATTTTTTTACGAAAAAGCATTGTTTTATTTTGAAAGGTGTTATATAATATAATGAACGGAGGTGTCCGAAATGACCGATAAAACAATAAAATTTTCAATCAAAGATGAAAACGAAGTTGAAATGAAAAAGAATCTGCTTGCAGTTTATGAAGCTTTGAATGAAAAGGGCTACAATTCAATAAGCCAGATCGTCGGATATATTCTTTCGGAGGATCCGACTTATATAACAACGCACAATAACGCACGCAGTCTTGTCAGAAGGCTCGACAGAGATGAGCTTCTTCAGGCTATGGTAAAGTGCTATCTCGGAATAAAATAAGCTGAAGGAGTGAAGTTCTATGGCAAAGAAAAATGATTTTCTTATGTATAAGGGCAAACCGCTTGTAAGAAACGGCAAGACCGTTTATTACGGTTATATGAGTGACCCTTATGTTCTCATTATGCAGATAACAAGCACAAGAAACGTTAACGGTATGGAGGTTGCAGACAGAGTTGTTGTTCAGCTTGTCAACACCGACCCCACAGTCAGAATGAAAGACAAAATCGTTAAAAAGGCAGAGCGTAAGGGCCTTTACAGTGCAATGGATATCGGTTGCATCTGGCTTGAGAGAGAACTCAAAGAAACTGCATAAGTTTTGGAACTGCCTCACAAAGCGAAGAACAAAAGAAACTCAATAATTTATTGATTGGCCTGCATAGGGAATAAACCTATGCAGGCTAATTTTTGCTTTGTGCAGAAATAAAACTTGTTTATTATGTTTCTTTTTAGCTCTTTTTCCGAACTTGACGTATCGCATACGCCTGACGTTCGGAGAAAAGAGCTTCTTCATCTTTGTGAGGCAGTCCGTAAAAAACTACTTGACAAAACTGTTCTAACACGTTAGAATAAAATTATACTAATGCATTAGAATGAACTGAAGGGGGAAATTACATATGCCAACACCCAAAATTTTTGAAAGTGAATACAGATTTTGTCTTATTCTTTGGGAGAATGAGCCAATCAGCAGCCGTGAGCTTTCCGAATTGTGCAAGGAAAAGCTGGGCTGGTCAAAAACAACAACCTACACGGTGATAAAGCGCCTTTCGGAAAGGGGAGTTGTTAAAAACGAAAACACCGTTGTAACCTCGCTTGTTTCAAAGGATGAGGCGCAGGTTTCAGAAATTGATGAGATAATGGAAAAGAAGTTTGAAGGCTCAATTCCCGCTTTTATTGCCGCATTTGCAAGAAGCAGAAAGCTTTCGGATAAGGAGATTGACGAGATAAGGCAGATTATCGAACAGGGGGGCAAGTGATATGGATGCTCTGTTTCTGGATATTTTAAACATAAGCATAACCGCAAGTTATATAATTATTGCCGTTATTCTTCTGCGCTTTATCTTTAAAAAATTTCCGAGAAAGTTTTTCTGTTTTTTATGGGCAATAGCGGGAATAAGGCTTGTTTTGCCGCTTGATTTTGAAAGCGTTTTCAGCCTTATCCCGAGCGCAAAAACCATACCGAATGATTTTACAATGTCGCAGAGTCCCGCTATATCAAGCGGTATACCTATGGTAAACAGCATTGTTAATCCCGTTATATCCGAAACTCTGACTCCCGAGGCGGGAAACAGCGTTAATCCGTTGCAGATAGTCTCCTTTATCGCTTCAATAGTATGGATTATAGGCATTGCCGTAATATTGCTTTACGGCTTAATCAGCTATATCCGAGTTAAAAAGACAGTTAAAGGTGCGGTTTTGCTCTGTGATAACCTTTGGCAGAGTGAAAATGTTGTTTCACCCTTCATTCTCGGTATTTTCAGACCTGCTGTTTATCTGCCCTTCGGCATGGATGAGCAAACCCAAAGCTATGTTATTGCCCACGAAAAAGCTCACCTTAAACGCCGTGACCATTGGATTAAGCCTCTCGGTTTTGTTATTCTTGCGTTTCATTGGTTCAATCCTCTGGTATGGATTGCATATGTGCTTTTATGCAAGGATATTGAGGTTGCTTGTGACGAAAAGGTTGTTTCGCAAATGGACAACGAAAGCCGCAAAGAATATGCAACCGCTTTGCTTGACTGCGCAGTCAACCGCCGAAAAATTGCCGCCTGCCCGCTTGCGTTCGGTGAGGTTGGCATAAAGGAACGTATAAAAGGGGTTATGAATTACAGAAAACCCGCTTTCTGGATAATTATTTTTGCAGTTATTGCCTGTGTTGCTGTGTCTGTTTGTTTTCTCACAAATCCCGTTAAAGAAAACAACAGTTATTATGATTTGGGATACAGACTTTTTGTTGAAGTTGAAGATTTTAAAGGCACAACACAGCTTCCGAAAGAAACTTTTTATGATAGCTATGATATAACAACGGGAACAAAAGGCAAGCTTATCAACGGCGTAAAATTTGAAATCACCGTTCCCGATTTGCAAACGGGTTGCCTGACACTTAAATTCAATAAATCTGTTGGGTGGAATGGTAAAGAAATCAAAACAATAACCGTTAATCTTGATGAAAGCGAAACCGTTGTTATTGACGGAATGGATATGGCAACCTTCAGCTTTGAAAGAACACAGTCACTTGATGATGCAATTTCCGAAGCCATATTGGAGTATAACGAAGATAAATATCTTAAAGGTACTTTTGCCTGTGAAGCTCATCAAGCTCTTCACACGCAGGATTTTGAGGATTATGACGGAACAACCCGCACAAGGTATGTTGATGTTTATTTGATGGTTGAATACTGTGAATTCGTCTGCTTCGGCGGTGAACCTGAAAATGTAAGCGGCGGCAGAAGCCCCGTTAAAATGTCGTTTGATTATGATTTTGAAACGGGCAGATATGTTCTCACTGAATATTGGGAGGCGGACGATGGTAGAACTTTCGGTGATTCTGTAAAAGAAAATTTTACCCCCGAGGCCGCTGACAGAGTGCTCAATAAAATTGACCTTGCCGATTTGCAATCTGAATGCGTAAAGCAGGCAAAATTGCATTACGGCACGGCAAATGAAAATGCATTTGTTTATTGCGATATTCCCACCGTTAATGTGGAAACAACCTTCTTTTACGATAAACCGAAGTTTGAATACACAGTTTATAATGACGGCAAGAAAGATATAACCCTTGGTTTAACAAACAGAATGTATAAATATGAAAACGGCATTTGGAAGGAGCTTGAAAACGATCAGATTCCCGTTTGGCATTTGCCGTTTGATGTTACCGAAATCAGAGTTAAACCGGGTGAATCAAACACAATGACCTGCCTTTTTGAGTGGTTTAAAATGGAGGGCGAAGGTCACTACAGATTTGAAACAACATTAAAATCCCACACCGAAAGCCCTGCGGTTGAAGGAACAATAATAATTGATTTTTCAATCGGCAGCAACAGAGTAAATCCCGATATTTCCGAGGCGGAGCAGACAACAGTTGCTTTTATTGAGGAAGAAACAACCGTGCGAACAAAAACAGATGGCTCGGTAACATACACCCTTGAAAGCAGTAACGAATATATTAAGCCGTATATCAATCTGAAAAACGGAAGATTTGTATTCTTTACTTCGGTTTACAGCAGTTATCGCTGTGAGGGGGAATATGAGCTTACAAAAGATAAATTAATCTTGAACAGCGACGACGGCAGATATACTTTTGTTTTCAATGTTGAAGGGGATAATATGGTTTTTGATGCAATGAATTCATCTGAACCCGAAAAGTTCAAGCCTTCTGCAAAAGCAGAGCCCGTGCCTGTAATACAAGACGGCGATATATTTACAAAAGGCTAAATTCTTAAAAATCTATTGACAAACCAATTCTATTTGGTTACAGTTAATATAGTTTTAAAAGAAGGGAATTAGTTTTTATGATTTATAAAAAGCCTTTATTTTGGGTTATTATCGTTGCGGTTATCGCTTGCATTATAGCGGCAATCTGCTTTTTGGCACCGGAAAAAGATGATAATGCATTTACAGGCACGGAGTATACCGTTGATGCCGCACTTGAAAAAGCTGTTTCGCAAGAGGTTATAAAGCATTCCGACGGCAGATATAAAAAAGGCACCTTTGCCGCAGAAAACCACGAGATTTTAAGAGCAGAGCTTATTGAAGAAAACGGCAAGCAAACCGTTAAGGTTTATCTTATTGCCGCATATACCGAGTATCTTGCATTCGGCAAAGAAGCTTTGCCTTACAGAGGCGGAGAGAATCCCACAGTTATAACCTTTGAAATTGATGAAAACGGCAATTATATACTTAAGGATTATTGGGAAGCAACCCGTGTTGCAGGCTATGCTGATTCAATCAGAGAAGGCTTCCATTCTGATATTGCTGAAAAGATTATCAGAAAAGAATATGACCTTGAGCTTTGGGTAGAAAATGAAGAAAAAGCCAATAAGTTTTACTCATCAGCAAATGAAAAATATTTCACATCTTCAAATTTTAACGGTGTTTCGGTTTCCGTTAAAGATTTTGCAACCGATGCGGAAGAGCCATATATCGAATATGAGCTTATAAACAACGGTAATGCTGATTTTTCGGTTTCCGTTGATGATACCGTTAAACAATTTAAAAATGACAACTGGTATGATATTAAGAAGATTCTTTCAACACTTCCCAATGATGATGTAAAAGAATTGACAGTAAAACCCGGCGAATCGGTTGCAATGAAATTTACTTTCAAAAACTATGATATGGACGAAGCAGGATGCTACAGACTTGAAAAATCAATAACTTCGGGTGATATTCAGGGTTCGGCATTTATCGATTTCACATTTGAAAAGTAATTAAAAAAGACAGTACGGATTTCCGTACTGTCTTTCTGTTTTTATTCATATTTTGCTCTTTCGCCGCCGATGAATTTGGGTCTTGTTCTTGCGGCGTTAAGCTTTGCTTCGCCGATGGTGTTGTTTTCAAGACGCAAGGGAACGGCAACTCTTTTGAGATGCATTCCGATGAGAGTCATTCCGATGTCTATTCCTGCATCGGCTTTGATTTCTTCAACTGCAACGGGGGATTTGAATGAATGATAAGCCGCTGTTGCAAAAGAACCGCCTGCGTGGGGGTGGGGCACAACGCAAACTTTTTCAAGCCCGAGTGCGTCTGCTTTCTCTTCTTCAATAATTATTGCTCTGTTAAGATGCTCACAGCATTGTGCGGCAAGGTAAATTCCTTCGGAAGCAAAAATTTCATTTAATCCGTTGAAAATTTCCTGTGCGGGTTCAACGCTTCCTATTGTGCCGATTTTTCCGCCGAGCACTTCGCTTGTTGAGCAGCCTATAACAACAATATCGCCTTTTTTAAGGCTTGCTTTTTCTTTAAGCTCAAGAGCAACCGCTCGGGACTGTTCACATATATTCATTATTTGTTATTTCCTTTCAAAAGAGAATCAAGAGCTTTGATTTTGCTCATTCCGCTTGCAAGTGCCGTTGCGGCAACAACAGCAACGATGCCCTGTGCAATGTTGGTGGGGATTGCACTTGCGGCGGCAAGCCCGTATTTTAAAATTACGCTTTCATAAACGAAATATCCGAGAACCATTATTGCTTCCGCACTTACTGCGGAAATGATTTTTCCGATAAGAGGCTTATTTTTAATTGCTTTGAAAATAAGATATGCTGCAACCGCCATCAACGCTTTTATAACAAATGTTGCAGGGGCATAGACTGTATATCCGAGGATTATGTCGGCAAGTGCCGAGCCGAGGCCTGCGGCAAGAGTGCCGTAACCAAGACCGAGATACCATGCTGCAATAAGCACAAAGCAATCGCCGAGATTGAAGTAACCCGTAAGAGGTGAGGGGATCTGAATAATAATTGTAGCAACGCAGATAATGGCGGTAAACAGTGCTGCAGTTACAAGCTTCTGCACTTTTTTGAAATTCATTTTTATTTCTCCTTGATTTAACAGTTTTTTTAAAGTATAATAAAAAAATCAGATGATTTCAACCCTTTGAGGAGGAAAATTATGAAAATTAAACATTATCATAAGGATCTGGAAACCCTTCATGTTTCCTGCGAAAAACCCCGTGCATATTTTATCCCATATCAGAACGAAGAAACTGCATTGGCAGGCAAAAGAGAAGCTTCTTCAAACCTTATAAGCCTTTGCGGTGAGTGGAATTTTAAGTTTTATAACAGCTTTGAAGATATAGAAGATGATTTCCTTAAAGCTGATTTTGAAAATAAGATTTCGGTGCCCAAGTGCTGGCAGACAGATCTCGGAAAAGGCTATGATGTTCCGCTTTACAGCAATCTCTTTTATCCGTTCCCTCTTGATCCTCCGTTTGTTCCCGATGAAAATCCGTGCGGACATTATAACCGCAAGTTTGAAATTGAAAAAGCTGAAGGCAAAAAATACTTTATAAATTTCGAAGGCGTTTCTTCATGCTTTTATCTTTTTGTCAACGGTGAATTTGCGGGCTACAGTCAGGTAAGCCATTGCACAAGTGAAATTGACATAACAGATTTGCTTGCAAACGGTGAGAATACAATTGATGTTCTTGTTGTTAAATGGTGTGACGGTTCATATCTTGAAGATCAGGACTATTTCCGTCTTTCAGGCATTTTCAGAGAAGTTTTTATTCTTGAAAGAAGCAGCAGTATCAAAGATGTATATATAAAAACAGATTTATCGGCAGATTTGAAATCAGGCAGAATTACAGCTGATATAATCGGCGAATATGAATTTGATTATAAACTTATCTCACCCGACGGAGAAATTGTTGCTTCAGGAAGCGGCGATATGGATGTTTCTGTTGATTCTCCCGTGCTTTGGAGCAGCGAAAATCCGAAGCTTTACATCTTGCTTATTTCATGCAAAGGTGAATATATTCCTTTTAAAATCGGCTTCAAGAAGATTGAATTCAGAGGAAATGTTGCTTATATAAATAATCAGCCCGTTAAGCTTTACGGTATTAACCGCCATGATTCGCATCCCGAAACAGGTTATTGGTGCGATGAAGAGCATATGGTAAGGGATCTTAAACTTCTCAAGCAGGGCAACTGCAACACAATAAGAACATCTCATTATCCCAATGCACCCCGATTCCTTGAGCTTTGCGATGAATGGGGCTTTATGGTTATTGATGAGGCTGATATTGAAACCCACGGCATGGGCTTTGAATATCGCGACACTTGGGATTGGATGCGTTGGTCAAAGCTTTCAACCGATGATGAATGGGAAGAAGCTTATGTTGACAGAGCAGAAAGACTTTTTGAAAGAGATAAAAACCATTGCTGCGTTATTATGTGGTCGCTCGGTAACGAGTCAGGCTGCGGCAAAAACCACCGTGCAATGAGAAACTATATCAAGAGCCGTGATCCTGAAGCGATTGTTCATTATGAAAATGCACATCTTGAATTCAAGGCTGTTCCCATCGGCGAAAATTATTCCGATATTTCCGATGTTGAAAGCAGAATGTATGCTTCACTTGATTACACAAAGCAATATTGCGAAAACAAGAATTCAAAGAAACCCTTCTATTTCTGCGAATATGTTTGTTCAATGACAACAGGCGATATCCACGCTCATTGCGATATGTTCAGAAAATATCCTGCAATCTGGGGCGGATGCATCTGGGAGCTTACCGACCATACCGTTAAGGTTGCAGAAAACGCATACCGCTACGGCGGAGATTTCGGAGATTATCCTAATAACAATGTTTGCTGTATTGACGGTCTTGTGTTCCCTGACAGAAAGGAAAGACCCGGTTTTGCCGATATGAAAAAAGCATATCAGCCGTTTGAAACAAAATTTGAAAACGGCAATCTTACTGTGTTTAACCGCAGATTCTTTGAAAGCCTCAACGATTTGTATATCGAGTGGATTCTTGAGGTTAACGGCGAAAAGATTGCAAGCGGCAGAATTTATGATACCGATATTGCTCCGCAGACAGATAAGAGCTTTGATATATGCGAAAATATACCTGAAAGCAACTGCTGTTTCCTTACGGTTTATTTCAAAGAGAAAAATTGCCGTATCTGGGCTGAAGCAGATTTTGAGGTTGGTTTTGACCAGTTTGATTTATCTGTTGAAACAGAGAAAAAGACAGTCGCAACAGGCAAAATAACCGTTAACGAAGGCAGAAGATTTGTTGAAATTTCTTCAAGCAATATATCTTATACTTTTGATAAATCATACGGATGCATAAGCTCTGCAAAGCTTAACGGTGAAGAGCTTCTTGCTGAAAGCGTAAAGATTGAAATATGGAAAGCTCACGGCTATAACCAGCTTGGCACAGCAGATGACAGACGCAGTGCCGCAATGCAGGCTGTGATTCAGAAAACATATTCAACAGAGATTTACGAGGAAAACGATTGCGTTAAAATAACTTGCCCCGTTTCAATCGGCGGTCCTGCTGTTGTTCCCATTCTTAAAGGTAATCTCACATATGAATTCCTTGCAGACGGAAGTGTAACAATGAGATTTGACGGCGATTTCAGAGCTCTTCTTAAAGAAATGGAAATGCGTCTTCCCAGATTCGGATTCAGATTTATGCTTAAAGATGCCGAGAATATGCAGTTCTTCGGCAAAGGTCCCGGTGAAGCTTATCCCGACAGACATAAGGGTCAGAGATACGGAAAGTTCGATACCACCGTTACCGATAATTTTGTTCCTTATGTAAGACCTGTTGAAAACGGTGCTCATTTCGGCACACGCTACGGTGCAGTAAGCAACGCAAACGGAAACGGAATGATTTTTGCACCCGTAAGCAAAGAAACATTTATTTTCAACGCATCTCATTTTACTCCTCATATGCTTGAGGAAACAGCTCATAACGACGAGCTTGTGCCTCTTAAAGAAACCGCAGTTTATGTTGATTATAACCTTGATATCCGCGGTGACAGAGGAATATATGAAGAGCTTGAACCTGAAAGAAAATGGGATTTTGAACCTATTGATTTCAAGATAGCCTTCAAGCCCGTTGCTTCGGATGAATGTCCGTTTGATTTTATTAATACAGAGAGATAAAGAAAATCCCGCTTTCGATTGAAAGCGGGATTTTTTATCATTTCTTATCGTTATATTTTCTTGCAATTTTAAGAGTTGTTGTTTTGGGGAACTCTTCATCGCGTATTTTGATTTTCTGTATGTTCTTGAAGAGGGGCATGTTGCGGTTGAATTCGTTAACATCATCTTTGAGACAAGCTCTTGCGTCAGGGAAGTCTTCTTCGTTAAGATAGAATTCAGCAACAATTTTCTTGTCTTCTTCATAAACAAGAACTTCTGCAACATATTCAATTCTTCTGAGCTTATCTTCAAGCTCTTCGGGAGAAACATTTTTGCCGTTTGAAAGAATAATGAGATTCTTCTTTCTGCCAACCATGAAGAGGAAACCGTCTTCATCGATTCTGCCGTAGTCACCGGTCTTTAACCATTCACCGTCAAATGCAGCTGCGGTTGCTTCGGGATCGTCATAGTATCCAACCATAACGTTTGTGCCCTTAACATAGATTTCGCCAACGCCTTCATCATCGGGGTTAACGATCTTGATTTCGCAACAATCAAGGGGAGTACCAACGCTGCCGAATTTGAATTTGCCGGGTCTGTTGCATGTAACTGCGGGGGAGCATTCGGTAAGACCGTAGCCGTTGAATATATCTATACCGAAATCATGCATGCCCTTTTCGTATTTGGGGTCAAGATTTGCACTTCCGCAAACAATCATATTAAGATTACCGCCGAGGTTATCAAGAATTGTTTTGAAAATCTTGCGTCTTCTGTCAATGCCGAGCTTCATAAGGAAGTTGCTGATTTTAAGTCCCTTTTTGAGAACATCTTCTCTGCCTGTTCTTCTTGCAGTTTTCCAGATACGGTCATAAATTGTTTCAACAACAAGGGGAACGCCCGAGAAGTTATAGGGCTTGATTCTTACAAGGTCTTTCTGAATATCCTTGATGCTGTCGCACATATAGCCCCATTCAATAACAATGTAAGTTGCAAAAAGAGCACTTACCCATGCATAGGTGTGGTTAAGGGGAATGAAGCCGATAACATGTCTGCCTGAAAGAACACGGCATGATGATGAGCAGTTGCTTGCAATATTTTTGTGAGTGAGCATAACGCCCTTGCTCTTTGCTGTTGTTCCTGAAGTGTAAGAAATGCAGGCGAGATCTTCGGGCTTAACTTCGATATCTTCAAAAGATTTATCGCCGCCGTCGTAGATTTCCCAGCCTTTATTTAAATACTCGTCAAAGTCATCAATACAGAACCAATGCTTAACGGGCATTTTTTCGTCCTTTTTAAATTCTTCAACCATGGAAGAGAATTTGCTTGTGTAAACAAGAGCATCGCATCCGCAGCGGATAAGCTGGTCGCCAAGATCTTCAGCAGGAAGCTTGCAGTCCATGGGAACAGTGATATTGCCGCCGCAAAGAGTTGCGTAATAAGCGATTACCCAACCGATAACGTTTTCGCCGATAATTGCGATTTTGCTGTGGTTTTCAAGACCTACTGATTTGAAATATGTTCCGATACCGCATATGTCGCGCCACATTTCATTGTAGTTCTTTTCACACATATTCTTTTCTTTGTCAAGGAACATTACCATTCTCTTATCGCCGCCACGTTTGGTACCGGTAACGATTATTTCTTTAAGAGTCTGATAATCGGGAATGGTAACTTTAACAGCGTTTTTGTGATTCTTTTTCATAATAATAACCCCCATTCAAAATAGTGATACAATATCATATAACTTGTAACCTTTTAGCATATCGATAGAGATATTATCATAAAAAAAGATAAAATTCAACACTTTTGGCTTGATTTTGGTTAGACAATGTTGTAGAATTAACTAGATTAATATATGAACAGGGAGAAAAGCGTAATGAGAATATTTTTTGTTTGTTTTCTTGCGTGGCTTATTGCACAGATTATAAAAGTTATCATTAATACCGTTAAGTATTTTTATAATAAAAAGAAGGGCAGAAAGCACACTAAAGTTACCATTGAAACCTTCTTTAAGCTCGGCGGTATGCCCAGTTCACACACCGCAACAGTTATTGCACTTTGCGGCTGTCTTGGTTTAACAACCGGATGGAATTCGGATATTTTTGCGGCAAGCGGTGTTTTTGCATTTATAACAATGTTCGATGCAGTTAAAGTAAGACTTCCCATCAGCCGTCTTACAGATGCTTTCAACCGCCTTCAGGGAAAGGTTTGCGGAGAAGAAGCACAGGATGTTAAAAAGGTTGAAGGCCACACCATTCCCGAAGTTATCGGAGGATTTATTGTTGGCGCAAGCATATCGTTCTTTATGGTTAAGGTTGTCGGTTTTCTCGGTTAATCATGAAAACATATTTCAGATTTGTTTCTCAGACAGATAAAAATCAGCTCGATTTATGGTTTGACGAAATGAGTGCAGAAAAGAAAGAATCTGTGCTCAGGCTTCAGAAATCCGAAACTGCAAATCAGCGTATTGTTGCTGACGGAATAATAAGAAATGCATTATCCGAAATCAGCGGAATTAACCCATCCGAAATAGCGTTTTTAATCAATGGATTCGGAAAACCTTATGCGAAGAATGTTGATGCACAATTCAGCGTGAGCCACAGCGGTGATGTCGTTATCTGCGTTGTTTCAGATTATGATGTTGGTGTTGATATTGAAAAAATCAGAGATGTGTGATTTAAAACGGCAGAGCGTTTTGCAACAGCTCAGGAGCTTGAGTATATCGGAGAAAACAAAGAAAGATTTTTTGAAATATGGACTTTGAAAGAAGCATATTTCAAATGTATCGGAACCGGTCTTGATTCAACAATCAGAAACATATCTTTTGAAATAAACGGAAACAAAATTATCTGCTCTGAAAAAGGATATAAGTTTTCTTTTATAAATGCAGCAGACGGTTATTGCTGTTCAATATGTGAAAAAATAAGCGATGCAGGTTAAACTGCATCGCTTTGTTTTTTCAGAAAACTCTGTCAATTGTCATTTGTCTGTAATCAAGGAATTCAAATCCGAGTGCGCTGTAAAGTCTGATTGCACCGAGATTATCTTCGCCGACTTCAAGACGGATTCTTTTGATTTTTCCCGAAAACTTATTTTCAATAAACTTGAAAAATTCTTTGCCGATTCCATTGCTTCTGTATTCTTCTTCAACAAAAAGCTCTTCAATCCATGCGGCAAGACCGCCAACCTCGGTTTCAAATTTCATTGAAACAACAGCGTAACCCGCAGGCACACCGTCTGCTTCGAAAATAAATCCGTAAACAAATCCGTTGCTTTTTAATGATTCGTCAAAGGCTGACATCATAACCTCATCGGAGGGGAAGTGAAGCACGGCAGGGGGAGCGTAGAATTTTTTAACCATACCAAAGAAAATTTCTCTGTCTTTTTCTTCAAAACTTCTGAAAACAATATTCATTGATTATTCCTCGTCAAGCTTTATTTTGTTTGTGTAAATATAATCGTGGAGATATTTTCGGACATTATCAAGTTCAAGTGTTTCAACCCACTGGCCGTTTATTGTTGTTGCTTTCATATGTTCATCAATCGGAACTCTGTTTTGCTCAATGTCAAAAGCAATAAGACCCAATCCCGCTTTATAAGCAAGGGCGGTTATTTCTGCGGCAGACATATCTGTTTTGATAAGAGGAAAAACTTCCTGCATTGTTGAAATGAGTGCTGATATGCCTGCTGTTTTTGCCTGATTAATTAAAGCTGTGATAACCTTTCGCTGTCTGTAGGTTCGCATATAATCCGAATCAAGCTTTCTTATTCTGCAGTAAACAAGAGCTTCTGCTCCGTTAAGGTGAACGCTTTCACCGCTTTCAACGGTATGTCTGGTGGTGTTATTTATGAATTTGGCTTCCTTGCTCGTAACCTCAACATCAACCCCGCCGAGATTATCTATTATCTCTGTGAACATATTGAAATCAACCATCACATAATGGTCAATATCAACACCGAAATTATATTCAATTGTGTCAACAACAAGCTGAGGACCGCCGTATGAGCAAGCAGCATTAAGCTTCGCTTTTTTGCCTTTTGAAGGAATTTCAACCCAACTGTCACGCAAAAATGAGGTAAGCTTTATTTTGCTGTGAACAAAATCAACTGAAACCAATATCATTGAATCTGAACGCGATGAGCTTCCTGCAGAGCCGTCTACACCCAGAAGAAGTATGTTTGAAACAAGAGGACTGCTGCTGAGATCTGAAGCGGAAACATATTCGTTCGATTCAAGGTCTTCGCGTGTGTATCCTGATGCCGCCGCAACGAGAAATATAAGAGCTGATGAAATAAGAAAAGCAATAACCAGCACCGAAGCGATGAATTTAATCAGTCTGTGTTTTTTCTTTTTCTTTGGCGGTTTATCCTCTTGGGGAGGAGGTGCGGGCGGTTGCTCATCAAGATAAACAACATCAATATCGGATGAGCGTCTGCGTTTTGAAATGTATATATCGTCCATGTTTTTATCCTTTCGCCTGAATTATCAACATTTTACTCCAAAATTGAAATATATACAAGGCTAATTTT
>JAEIGA010010112.1_pt1 | contig 14295 bp, 6 predicted proteins | sample 9270691 | NCBI WGS metagenome assembly JAEIGA01 (sample SAMN17057246, study PRJNA624740) | gut metagenome | biome: biome; isolation source: fecal sample | host: Bos grunniens | place: China: Xizang | collected 2019 | reverse complement strand
CACCAGCGACACATCCTCCTGGCTACAGAGTGTAAGCGTACTCTTATCCTCGGCAACCTCGCCCTTATAGCCACACTTCCAGTTTGTGCCATCGGCATAGCTACCTGTGAGAATATCGCCAGAGATAGAATATGTGCCTGTGTAGAGAACATAGTTAAGCTCATATACGCGCTGATACATCTCAAATGAGCCATCCTCGTTAAAGTCTACATATACATCGAAGGGCTGTGCTGCGCCATTCCAGTCGGTGAGCTGCCACTCGCCAACGATGTTCTTCTGAAGCTCGCTGACATTATTCTTGCCATCCTCCTTATCATTATTACACGAAGGCAAAGCTACAAACATCAACAGAGCAAGTGCCAATATCTTAATACTCTTCATACTATTTCTTCGTTTTATGGTTAATACTATTACAACCAGCCACCTGCCTCGGTTGTGCCAGGACGCACGATAAGTGCCAACTCCTTCTCGATAAGCATACCGCCGATATTCAGACCGCCGCCCTGCGAGATACCACCAGCGATAAGCTGCACAGTGACAATGCCGCTACCAGGCTTCGTACAAGTTATGCTAAAGGTGCGATCCTTATCGTTGTAGACAACATCGCCCTCTATGCCAAGCTCCTCGCGTACCTCATCGCTGATGATAAGACCATTCTTAACGACACGCAAGTCAACATTACCGTCACCGAGATACTTGTTAGCATTGAGCACAAACTCCTCATTGAGCGGCACAGCCACGCAGGTAGTACCACGTATAGACATCAACACACGATATGCGTCGATAACACCTGTACCCATCTTACCACGATAGTTGTTAAGGTTCATAGTGTCGCCTGTGGGGCTATCGCGCAAACCAGTGAGGCGCGAGTCAATCTCATTTACAGAGGTAAGCAAGATAGTCTTAAACTCGTCTACGGTAAATGTCTTGCCCAGGTCGAGTGCATACGACAAGCCGAGAGCTGCAATACCAGATACGTGAGGACAAGCCATAGATGTACCCTGCATATAGGCATACTTGTCGTCACGACCAAGCGAGTAGACCATACCAGTATTTGTTGTGTATAGCTGCTCACCACCTGGGGCTGCAATGTTACAGCCACGGTCATAGTTTGTATAGTAGCCAGGCTTACCATCGGGAGCAATACCCGTAACAGCTATATAGTCGTTATATGCTGCGGGGTAACCTGCCTGATTCTTGCCGTCATTACCTGCTGCAAATATCACAATACCACCCTCCAGAGCATCGCAGTTCTTCTTCTCTATAAAGTACTGAATAGCCTTGTACTCAACGATGGTATTTCCACTCTCGAAGTTGTTGTCGTTAGCAAGACCTGTCGACTGCGCGGGGAAACCCCAAGAGCACTGTAGCACAGAGGCACCATTGTCGGCAGCATACTGAATAGCGCGCGCCGTAGCTGACACGCCACCCTCCTGGCTATTCGAGAATATCTGGCACGACATAATACGCACGCCGTCGCCATTGCCCGAGCCACCTGCAACACCTGCAACACCAATGCCGTTGTTGTTGACAGCAGCAACAGTACCTGCAACGTGTGTACCGTGACCATCATCATTGGGACGTGAGCTTGTCACAGAGCCGTTTGTAACGAAGTTGTGGCCATAGATATCATCCTTGAAGCCGTTGCCGTCGTCGTCAACGCCATCCTCGCCATTTAGCTCCTTCTCGTTAACCCACATATTTGCCTCGATGTCCACGTGGTCGTAGTCTACACCCTCGTCAACAACCGCTACGATGATCTCGGGGCGACCTGTTGTGAGCTTCCACGCAGGGAAGAGGTTGATGTCGGCACCTGCCAACGCTGTGGGATAGATAGATGTGTTACCCGTGTTGTTATAGTGCCACTGCATATCCAGCAACGGGTCGTTGAAGTCGCTCTTCTCGGCACGTGTAACAGCAACTGCCGCGGGGTCAACCTCCACAGCCTCCACGTGGGGCTTTGTGATGGCAGTGTTGTACTGCACGCCCTCAACGCTTGCAACCTTGGCAACGGTAGCCGCAGCTGTCTCGAGCTTCAGGTCGCCGTCGTACTTCACAACAAACCACTGGTGCAAACCATAGGCACGAGCGCGCTCTGGGTCAGCCTGCATATTGAATACTGGCTCAATATTGCTTGCGCCAATCTCGGCAAGAGCCATATCAAGCTCGGTAGCACCCGAGCGTGTAACAGCCTCGCCACGCAACAGCAAGTCGGCTGTCTCGGTGTCGACGCAGAGGATAAGCTCGCCAGCGTGAGCATCTACCGAGGTGTTTACAATCTTCTTGGCAACAAGAGCATCGAGCGTAGGTGCTGTCTGCTCTGCGGGGTCGCTAACGCACGATACCGCGAAGATAGCTGCCAAAACAAACAAAAGGTGTTTAGCTTTATTCATAGTTTTAGATATTAATAGTTTCGCAGTTACGATAAAACACTATTCCAAGGTGTAAAATTACACAAATTTATTTAATTGTGAAAGTTTCAACTTACAAAATTGCATATATGCATAAAAAACACCCCGTAATAACCACCACTACCTCAACAACTACCAATATGACTACCATATACATCAACATATACGCCAGCCATATACAACAACTACAATAAGCCATCGCCACCAACAAAAAAGTGGTCTACCCCGAAGGATAGACCACCATATTCAGCAAACTCGCCTAATTAGCGATATTTGCTCGTTAGAATTAGACTGCTAAATTAAGCAGGCATCTGGTAATCGTAGTGATAGTACTGAGTCTTACCGTAGATAGTATCGAATGCGAATACAAGACAGAGGTTCGAACCGGGATCCATCTGGAGAATACGAACATTACCCTTATCATAGTCGCGTACCCAAGAGGTAACATCGTTACCATACTCGTCTACGAGCTGCTTGTAAGTAATCTCCTCAGCCTCTACTGCTGCGTGAACCTCAGCTACATCACCGATGTAGATACGCATAGCAGAGATGAGGGTAGGATCGAAGAACAAGCCAATAGCGATATACTGATTGCTGGGATACTGATCCTCGTAAGCAGGATTCTGCATAAGATTAGCCAAGCTATCAACCATAAGACCAATCTCAACCTCAGGAACCTCTGCGCCACCGTTTGAACCTGGGAAGTAGAAGAATGTAGCAATAGCATCGCCTACTGAAGGCTCACCACCACCATAAGGAACAGCCACGATAGTGTATGCACCTGTCTCAAGAGCTACCTCATACTGCAACTCTGAAGAATCCAGCTCAACAACACCCTCCAAAGTACCATCAATGATTGCGCTAACTACAGCTGAATAGTCAGAAGATACGTTCTCGGGAACGATTGCGAAACGATACTTATCAACATCTGCGCCCACCTTGAAATCGAAGATTGCATAGGTAGCAGAGTTGTCAGAAGGAACGCGCATACCAGAGTACACAACGTCGATTGAGTAGTCAGCAAGCGTAACACCGGGAAGTGCATAAGCCATCATACCAGTAGAGTTAGCATACCAACCTCCAAGCTCACCATCAACGAAGTAACCAAAGATTACCTGATCGTTAGTTGGGAAGCGGATAACGCCATCCTTAAGAGTGATAGGTGCAGAGTAAGTACCAGCATCATCAGCAGTAGTGATGATAAGATATGCATCCAAAGCACCAACATCTGAGAAGTTAATCTTGAAACCTACAGGTGCAGGGTTAACAGAGAGCAATACGTTATCAGGATCTGTGATGTCGAACTCAAGGTAGCAGGGCTCCTCACCATAGATGAAGTAACCAGGAGTGCCACCAATCAACTGGAACATTGTGTCAGCACCGAAAGGCTCAACAACGCGGATACGATTGGGGTTCTCTGCGTGCTGCTCAAACTTTACTTCAGCAGTAAGACCTGCGGGAGTATCCAACAGAACAGACATAAAGTCATCAACATAGAGACCTGTACCCATTGCAACCCAAGGCTCGGGCTTATTGATAGCGAATGTGTACTCTGAATCACCATACTCTGACTGATTCTGGCTGAGCTGAATAGAGAAGGTCTTTGTCTCGCCAAGCTCAAAAGCTGCCTCGTCGAAGTAAACAACGAACTTGGTAGCCTTCTCACCTGCTGCAAACTTGGGAGCTGCGGGTGCCTCAATACCATCCTCTGCCTCGAAACGATACTCAACAGTGTAAGCATCAGCATCGGTCAAACGATAAACAGGAATCTCAACATAGCTCTTACCACCCTCGGTCTTGATATCGTCGCTACGACCAATCAACCAAGAGGTCTTCTGATTGTTCTCGAAATAGACCTGCTGACCTACAAGCTCGGGAGCGGGTTCTGGCTCGATCTGCTCGGTACAGCCGGTGGCAAGGAATGCTGCCACCGCTGTTACCATATATAAAAATTTCTTAAGTGCTTTCATGTTAATACATTTTTTTGTTAACACATTACTTACCATCCCAGTAAGGAACTGTCTGCGAAGGATCAGGATTGTTGATCAAAGCAGGGTTCTGGTTGGTCTCTGTCATAACGAAGCAGATGTTCATCCAAGGAGCCAAGCCGTCAACATTGAACTGACACTCGGGATAGTGGTTTGTACCAGGATAACCACGGTAGATCTGAATATACTCGGGGCAACGCTTGTAGTCGAAGAATACGATACCCTCCATCCAGAACTCAACACGCTTCTGGAACAATACCTCTGATACCAACTCCTCACCCTCGTAGAAGATGTTGTAAGATGGGTTACGGTAGGTAGTCATGAAGTTATAGAGTGATGAAGGATCACCGTTACGAGCGTCACACTCAGCGATGATGAAGTACATCTCCTCAACACGCATCAAGGGGAAGTCAGAAACTGCACCTACCAAGTAGTCATCGGTGTTACCGCTTGCGGGACGGAACTTAACACCTGCCAACTCGGGCATTACAGAGGGATCGTAATATGTACCCTTAGGAATCATAGGAACATCAAGCTTTGAGCCCTCGGGAGCCTTCCAAGACTTCTTACGGAAGTCCTTGTCGCTAATCATTGAGTAGAAGTTAGCATCTGCCATACGGTAAGCACCAGCACCGCAGTAACCGAAGTAGGTCTCTGAACAGAACCAAGAAGCGTGGTTCAAGATACCAGTCTTAACAGCAGGGCTCTCGTCTGTAAGAGTCATTGCCAACATCCAAGAGTTCTGGCTTGCAATATCGTTGAAACCTGTTGATGTGCTTGTCCACTGTGCCTCGGTCAAAGGAGTACAGCCTGAAAGCTCGATAGCCTTCTGTGCAGCAGCCTTTGCAGCCTCGTAGTCCTCATTCCACATCTCCAAACGTGCGAGCAAACCATAAGCTACAGCCTCATCGGGGAACTGGATACCCATACGCTCCTGACCGCGAGTGTACTCCATAGCCTTATTAAGGTCGGCGCGAATAAGCTCAACCAACTCTGCCTTTGGCAAACGTGGGTTGTTACGAGCCTCATCCTCGGTAAGATTCTCGTGCATATGAGGAATTGTCAAACCCTCAACAATAGGCTTGCTGGTGTAGTTGTTTGCCTTAAACTCATACATCTGACCCATATCCAACCAGAACATTGCACGGTATGCATACGCGCTACCAATCATATTGCGAATAGCAGAGTTGTTATCCTCGCTATCGAAAGCAATAACCTTATTGGCATTCATCACGCACTCTGAATAGAAGTTCCAGATGTACTGACCATAGATGTAGTTCTCACCCTGATAGGTGTTCTCGTGCCAAGCACCAAACCACTCGTAACCGATATTATTGATAGCAACATCGTTAGAGAGCATCTCACGAATAGTTACCAATGCAGGATAACCGAGCTCATAGTGATTACCAGCGTGAGTAGTAGGCGTCATCAAATAGCCAGGGATACCACGCAAAAGAGACTCAAAGGCCTGGTTGTTACCCTGGAACTGATCCTTTGTTGCCGATCCACCCTGCGGGAAGGTCTCCTTGATACAACCTACCGCAAGAGAGGCAACAAGACCAAGCGTAAACGCAAATTTAAATATATTTTTCATATCTTTTTCTCCTAATCTTTAAGGGTTACACGTTTAGAATGTTACATTCAAACCACCAGAGATGGTACGAACGGGAGAGTAGTTAGCAGCTGCTGCATTACCAGTGAATGAGCTACGAGGATCGAGACCCTGACGCTGTGACCACAACCATACATTCTCGCAAGCGAGGTATACGCGCAGACGTGATACACCAAACTTCTGGGTAATGTGCTGGGGCAGAGTATAACCGAAGTTAATGTTCTGCAAGCTCAAGAAGCTGGCATCAGTAATGTACTGATCAGAGCTTGAGTTATTGTACTGATCGCCATACTGGAAACGAGGAATAACATTGTTAACCTTCTTGCTATTCTCATCAGCCCAATCATAGTTATACCAAGCATCATACAAATCAGCGTGGTAAGCACGACCGATGTTGCTTGATGTAGGAGATGCCAAAGATGCAGCGTAAGAGCCATCATAAATCTCACCACCAATCTGGTATACGAAGTTCAAAGACAAGTCGAAGCCGTAGAAGCTAAAGTTAGTACCGAAACCACCATATACATCGGGCTGTGCAGTACCGTGAACAACGTGTGTAGCATCTGCGTATTTACCAGTAGTGATCCACTCCTCAACAACGGGGTTACCCTGCTCGTCGGTTACGTAAGCTGTACCAGCATCATTAAGCTTGTACTTTGCCTGCCACCAAGTAGGAAGACCATTCTCGTCGATACCAGCGAACTTAGGCATATAGAGAGCGTAAAGGGGCTGACCCTCACCGTAGAAGTTGTTACCTGATGAGTAACCGTAAACGGGCTCAAAGCCATCAGCTGTGTAGACCTTCATAGTCTTGTTCGCGTCAGCCAAACGTGCAATCTTGTTGTCTACGTAGGTGATATTGAAGTTAACATCCCAACGGAAGTTACGCTTGTTGATGATGTTACCGTTCAACTCCAACTCAACACCCTGGTTAACCATATCACCGATGTTGTCATAGTAACCAGAATAACCCATTGAAGGAGGAACTGCGAAGAATGACAACATATCTGAAGTGAGTCGGTAGAAGTACTCGAGGTTACCGCTCAAGCGATTGCCCCAGAAGCCGAACTCTGCACCAACGTTGAAGTTAGAGTTAGTCTCCCAAGTAATCTCGGGGTTACCCTTAACTGTCATCACAGCTGCAATGTTACCATCCTGCTCTGTAAAGCCGTACATATCGGTATAGAGGTAAGAGCTGATAGAGTCGTTACCCTGTGAACCGTAAGATGCCTTAATCTTAAGCAAATCAACCCAAGAAGCATTGAACCAATTCTCGCGGTTGATCAACCAAGCGATACCTGCAGAGTAGAAGTTACCCCAACGGTGATCGGGATGGAAGCGTGAAGATGCATCACGACGATATGAAGCCGATGCGAAGATACGACCATCGTAGTCATACTGTACACGACCGAAGTAACCCTCATTGTTGTACTCGCCACGGCTTGAACCTGCTGACAATGTGATAATAGCACCACCGAGCTCAAGGTTGTCGGGAGAGAACATAGAAGACTTGTTACCACTTACAGAAGTTGACATAGCGTAGTAGTTCTCGTGACCTACCATCACATTCAAGCTATGCTGATCGTTTGCGCCGAATACCTTATTATAATTAAGGATCTGCTGGAGGTTGTAAGTGAATGACTGGCTCTGACCACGACCCAACTGACCACCTGCAGATGCATACTGACCATAGTAGCCGTTAGTCATATTTGTAGAGTCCATATTGTCAGTGTAAACACTACCATTGAAAGTGAACTTCAAATCCTTATAGAAGTTGATGTCAACATAACCGAAGGTAGTGAAAGTGTTACCTGAATACTTGTTTACATCGAGGTAGTGTGCTGCAACAGCATTAGAACCTGCAAGGAAAGGACGATCCAAACCAGCGTTAGAACCTGCCTGTGTAGCAGTACCGTGGTCATAGATGATGTTACCAGCCTCGTCACGCATAATGTTACCCTCGCCGTCACGTACGTACAAAGGATAGATAGGCGCGATCTGTGAAGTAAATGCGAAGATGTTGCCTGTAGAACCAGTAGAGCCCTCGCCCTGAGTCTGCTCACCACGATAGTTAGTGTAAGAGAGGTTACCACCCAAACGCAACCACTTCTTTGCCTGGAAGTCAGCCTTCAAACGAGCTGTGTAACGTACGAAGTTAGACTTGTCAACGATACCGTCGTTGTTCAAATAACCAAACGAAGCGAAGAAGTTAGCGCGGTCTGAACGACCTGATACACTGGCGTTGTACTCCTGACGAACACCTGTACCATAAACCTCATCCTGCCAGTTATCGGGAGTAAGCAAGTAGTCCTGACCTTTGAAGTTAACAACGTTACCGAGAGTAGCGTTGGGGTTAAGACGACCGTTAGAACCAATCATATACTGACCTGCGGGAACGTTGAACACGTTATAAACCAAACCACCGTTTGCCTGAGGACCAGTAAGGTTCTTGTTAGCCAACTTGTGAGCATCATGGTGCTCCATACCATCCATACGATACTTGTTGTAGAGAGCCTTGTAGTGCAACTCGTAGTGCTGACCTGGGTCGCGTACGTAGTTGTAGTCCTGCTCACCACGTGAGTTAACACCCACCTTGAGGTCTACGTTTACGATAGCGTCATTTGAGGTAGCACGCTTGGTAGTAACCATAATCACACCGTTAGCACCACGAGCACCGTAAAGTGCGTTAGATGCAGCATCCTTCAAGACGGTCATTGACTCGATATCAGCGGGGTTAAGGTCACCAATGCTACCGTCGAAGGGCATACCGTCCAACACGATAAGAGGTGACACACCTGCGTTGATTGAGCTGAAACCACGGATGATGATTGAGGGGCTACCTGAACCGGGCTGACCTGATGCAGAACGCATCTGCACACCTGAAACCTTACCCTCCAAGCTGCTCAAAGCGTTGGTAGTCGAAGACTTCAAGATATCATCCGACTTGATGACCTTTGCCGAACCGGTGAAGGCCTCCTTCTTTGCAGTACCGAACGCCTGAACGATGACCTCCTCGATCTGCTCTGAATCAGACTTGAGGACAACATCTACTGATGTACGACCTGCTACCGCAACAGTCTCTGACTGCAAACCGAGGTACGAGAATACCAAGTTAGCATCAGCAGGAGCTGCGATCTCATAAAAACCGGCAACGTCGGTAGTAGTACCGCGAGATGTTCCCTCGACTACAACCGCTGCTCCGATGACCGGACTACCGGTCTCATCGGTCACTGTACCGGTAACACGCTGACCTTGTGCATAAGCGCCGAAGCAGCCCAAGACCAGAGTTGCAACCATTGATAGTACAACTTTTCTAACCATAAGCATTAGTTTTAAATAAAAAAATTTGTATAAAGTTATAAAGTTTTTCGCATTCACTTCAGGTCAAGACACAGCGTATCCACCTAAAGTTATTGCACAAAGATAAACCAATATTCGTAATTCACAAAATTTCCCAATCTTTTTTTTTCAACAATATCTTCAATCATAAATCGCAGGCGCACAATAATACGCACGCGAGAGTGCCGCAAAATCGGCTTATTCAAAATCGTAACGTGTGCATATATAGCCTATTAGAGTTTGTTTCGAGTGAACAACATTAGATATTTATGCAATATGTTGATAATTTTTGCATTTTATCGCCATATAGACCCTATAGGTGGATTATTGTTGCCAAAAGCGCGAAAAAGTTAACTTTGCATTTGGCAAAACGATATTTTTACTATACATTTGCACCTGCTGCGAGAGGCAAACATCGCAGACGACTTTTCACTAACTGGTGCATAAATAGCACTCTTAAATTCTAAAACATGAAGCGACTGCTTTTAGGCATCGCACTGCTACTCGTGGCAGTGGGTGCAACTGCGCAGGTCACAACATCGTCGATACGTGGACGTGTGACCGCAAACAACAACTCTCTGCCTGGCGCTACAATCGTTGCAAGGCACACCCCATCGGGTACCGAGTATGGCACAACAAGCAACTCGGAGGGGCACTACACCATTAACGGTATGCGTGTAGGCGGCCCTTACACCATCACTATCTCATTCATCGGATTTAAGACCATTACGTACAAGGATGTCGAGTTGGCACTCGGCGAGACTCACCTGTTTGATGCCGACCTCAACGAGAGCGAGGAGCAAATCGAGGAGATTGTGGTCGTCAACAACTTGCGTGATATGCACACGCAAAACTACTCGAGTGCCGATATGAGCAAGATTCCCACCATCGACCGCTCGATATACGACCTCACGAAGCTTATGCCCTCGGCAGTGCAGCCCGCCTCGGGAGGCATCATCCTCGGAGGACAGAGCACGCGCTACAACGCCTTCACCATCGACGGCACATCTTCTGCCGACATCTACGGTCTTGGTACGACGGGTATGACAGGCTCGCTCACGCAGGCAAACCCCATACCCCTCGACGCGATATCGCAGGTGCAGATAACAACGGCGACGGTAGACCTGCGCGAAAGCGGTTTCACGGGAGGTAGCATAAATGCCGTGACGCGCTCTGGTGACAACGAGTTCCGCGGCTCGGCGTACACATACTTCAACAACGAGCACTTCTGGGGCACTACCCCAGGCAGAGATATTGCCGAGCGCAAGCACCTATCACAGCAGGCGACAAACATCGTGGGAGTGACGCTTGGCGGCCCTATCGTCAAGGATAAGCTCTTCTTCTTTGTTGCTGGCGAATTCAACCGCAACATCACCCCCTCGACAAACCACCCCACAGGCACGGGCATCTCGGCACTCACCGCCGAACAAGCGGCAACCATCGCCCAACGCTACTACGAACTTACGGGCTACGACGGCGGCGGCTACAACGAGCATAACGTAGCAGCCATCACAGGTGCAGCAGTAGCACACATCGACTGGAACATCAACCACAACAACAACTTGTCGCTACGCTACAATATGCTACACGCCGATGCTGCAGCATCCTCAAATACGGCACAAGCATTCTACTTCACAGGAGCAGAGTACACCAACATCAACCGCACACACTCCGTAGTAGCAGAGCTTAACACATCGAAGCACTGGGGCTCAAATGCCTTGCGCATAGGCTATACACGCCTTAAGGATGGTCGCACCACGCCCGAAAGCCTGCCCGCAGTGATAATAAATGGTCTCGGCGAGCGCGAGAATGGCTCTGCAACAATCGGCACCAACCCCTACTCTGGACGCAACATCCTCAAGCAGGATGTGTTCATATTTGGTGACGACGTTACACTCAACAAGGGCAAGCACACCATAACATTAGGCACATCAAACGAGGTGTATCGCGCCGACAACCTATACCTCGCAAATGCACGCGGCACATACACCTACGCCACGCTCGATGACTTCCTCGCTGACAACGCTACGCAATATGCCTACGGATACTTTGCCGACGGCAAGCAGAACCCGCCGATGACGATGGGTCAATTTGCGCTATACATTCAGGATGAGCTATCGCTAAACCGCGCACTAACACTCACATACGGTCTACGCGCCGACATCCCCGTAATGTTTGACACACCCGTTGCCAACGAGACATTCAATCAGAGTTATTTCGCTAAATTTGGCACGATGACAGGCGACATCCCACGCACACAAATATTGCTTTCACCGCGCGTGGGCATCGAATGGCACAAGGAGGTTGTTGAGCTACGCGCGAGCGCAGGCATCTACACAGGTCGCATCCCCTTTGTGTGGCTCTCCAACTGCTACCAGAACACGGGCACTCGCTCTGTGGGTGTGACGGTAAACAACCCCGCCGAGACCCCCGACTTCAGCCTAAACCCCGAGTCGGTAGGCATCAAAAGCAACCCCTCTATCGACCTTGTTGACAGTAAGTTCCGCTATCCGCAGGTATTTCGCACAGCAGCGGGTGCAACACTCAATCTACATCCGTGGGTCATCTCTATTGATGCCGACTACACAAAGGGTATAAACAACATATTTGTCGAAAACCTCGTTGCCGAGGATAACGGCAAGCGACTCTTTGTTGGTGGCGCAGATAGCCCCACCTCGGCAACATATTACGACACCACGACGAAGGATTACGCTGCCGTCTACCGCTTGAGCAACACACAGCAGGGATACTCTTGGTCGGCCACTGCACGCGTGGAATATAACTTTATGCACACACTCTCGGGACTTAAGATTATGGCGGCATACACCTTCTCGCAGTCAAAGAGCATAAACGACGGCGTGTCGGCACAGTCATCATCAAACTGGGGTCGCACGTATGCCGTAGACAGCAACTCACCCGCCTTGAGCAACTCTGTCTATGAGTTTCCGCACAAGGTAGTGGCACAGATATCATACGCGCGCCGCTACGGGCTCTTTGGCACCAATGTAATGTTGCTATATAACGGTCATTCGGGCGACCACTACTCGCTGACATACGCACGTGGCAAGGTCGATGTTAATGGCGACAGCTATCGCGGCAACTCGCTGATATACATACCAACAGAGGCAGAAATGGCAACGATGTTGTGGGCTGACGATACGTCGATGGGTGCATTTGACGCATATATCGAGGCGGATAAGTATCTTCAGGCACACCGTGGTAAGTTTGCCGAGCGCAACTCGCACTCACTGCCCTTTGTTCATAGCCTCGACCTGCACGTTGCACAGTCGTTCTACTTCGACAAGAAGAGCAACCGCCGCGTGGAGATTACGCTTGATGTACTCAACCTCGCCAACCTGCTAAATCGCAGCTGGGGAATGATTTACCGCACCTCAAATTGGGCGTTGTCACCCGTCAGCGTCACCGAGCTACGCGAGGTGGATGGCGGATATCGCCCTGTATATAAGTTCACTGGCGCAGACTACACCGCCGACGACGTATTCTCGCGCTGGCATATGCAGTTAGGCGTGCGAGTGGTATTCTAACTGCGAGAAGGTTAGAGCGATTAGAGAAATTAGGAAAGTTAAGGATGTAAGGGAGCTTGAGGAGGCTTTGCCTCATAAGCTCCCTGTTTCGTTGTTCGTGCCACCATCTCACCCGACCACATCACGCACTAAATTTCACCGAAAATGATATTTTTAAAAAATTTAGTAACTCGTGTTTGATAAATCATTTTTTATTTCGTACCTTTGTCACGATTTGTGCATAAGAAACAAAGAGAGTTTAAAAAAACACATAACTAAAAAGTAATAAAACTATGATTTACTCACACGAAGTGCAGCAGATGTGCTGCGTGAAGAAGGGTGCCAACCACGAGTCGGCTCCTATTCCCGAGGAGGGCAAATGGGTACGTGCCAAGGAGATTAAGGACATCTCTGGTCTTACTCACGGTATCGGCTGGTGCGCACCCCAGCAGGGCGCGTGTAAGCTCACCCTCAATGTTAAGGACGGTATTATCGAGGAGGCATTGGTAGAGACTATCGGTTGCTCGGGTATGACACACTCGGCTGCTATGGCATCAGAGATTCTTCCTGGTAAGACCATCCTCGAGGCATTGAACACCGACCTCGTATGCGATGCTATCAATACAGCAATGCGTGAGCTCTTCAAGCAGATCGTTTATGGTCGTACACAGTCAGCCTTCTCGGAGGGTGGTCTTGTCATCGGCGCATCACTCGAGGATCTCGGTAAGGGTCTTCGTTCACAGGTAGGTACAATGTTCGGTACAAATGCCAAGGGTACACGCTACCTCGAGATGGCAGAGGGCTACTGTACACGTATGGCTCTCGACGCTAACGATGAGGTTATCGGCTACGAGTTCGTACACCTCGGCAAGATGATGGACTTCATCAAGAAGGGCATCGAGCCAGCAGAGGCTTTGGAGAAGGCAAAGGGCTCGTATGGTCGCTTCAAGGACGCAGTTAAGTATATCGATCCTCGCCACGAGTAAGAGGAGCTTTCGTATTTATTAACCATTAAATTTTAAGAGATTATGGCATTATTTGAGAGCTACGAGCGCAGAATCGAGAAAATTAACGCTGTGCTTGCACAATATGGTATTAAGTCTGTCGAGGAGGCAAAGGCTATCTGCGACGAGAAGGGCATCGACCCCTATAAGATGTGCGAGGAGACCCAGCCCATCTGCTTTGAGAACGCAAAGTGGGCATACGTAGTGGGTGCTGCTATCGCTATTAAGAAGGGCTGCACAAATGCAGCAGACGCAGCCGAGGCTATCGGCGAGGGCTTGCAGGCCTTCTGCATCAACGGCTCAGTAGCCGAGGATCGCAAGGTAGGTATCGGCCACGGTAACCTCGCAGCACGTCTTCTCCGCGAGGAGACACAGTGCTTCGCATTCCTCGCAGGCCACGAGTCATTCGCAGCCGCT
>JAEIGA010010111.1_pt1 | contig 14296 bp, 12 predicted proteins | sample 9270691 | NCBI WGS metagenome assembly JAEIGA01 (sample SAMN17057246, study PRJNA624740) | gut metagenome | biome: biome; isolation source: fecal sample | host: Bos grunniens | place: China: Xizang | collected 2019 | reverse complement strand
GTCTCATCGAATTTTTCTGCTGCTTTGATAAGCCCAAGGTTGCCTTCGTCAATCAAGTCAGGAAGGCTAAGTCCTTGATTCTGATACTGTTTTGCTACAGAGACAACGAAGCGTAGATTGGCGCGTGTTAGTTCCTCAAGGGCAGCTCTATCGCCATTGCGGATACGACCAGCCAACTCCACCTCACTTGCAACATCAATCAGCGGCTCGCGACCGATCTCTTGGAGATACTTGTCGAGTGACGCTGACTCACGGTTGGTAATGGATTTTGTGATTTTTAACTGACGCATGTAGTACAGTTAATGATTTAGTAGTTAATAGTTAATAATGAAAAGCAAATTTTTCGCCTTTTGCCTATTCGCCTTATTGCCTAATAGCCTAAAAGACTAAAAAATCACTTTGTGATCCGGTCGGGATTCGAACCCGAGACCCACAGCTTAGAAGGCTGTTGCTCTATCCAGCTGAGCTACCAGACCCTCGCGTTCAGCAAATTCGCGCATCGACTGTCGCTTGCGACATTAGGCGCTCAATGCCTCCGCCCTTAATCCAAACTCACGAAGTTTGGGTTAGTTTTTTGTTTTTACACGCAAAAATACCCATGTAGGCACACAAATTAGTGCCTACAAAGGCAATTTGGGCGCAAAAGTACTGCTTTTTTTTGAATTATGCAAGTATTTTTGCGAAAATCTTACAAAAGTTCTTCAAAAAGCTTTTGCAAATCAGGTTTACGCATAGCACCTACACTACGATTTACCAACTCACCGTTCTTGAAATACAAGATAGTTGGAATGTTCATGATGCCATATGCACTACATGTCTCGTCGTTATCGTCCACATTGAGTTTACCCACTGTGATCTTACCTTCATACTCAGCAGCCAATTCCTCTACGATAGGCAACATCATCTTACATGGACCACACCATGGTGCCCAAAAATCTACCACGAGGGGTTTGCCCTCTGCTAACAATTCTTGAAAGTTAGCATCTGTAATCTCTTGAATCATAATTTCTTATATTTTTATTATTTTATTTTCTATATCTCCTGACAGCAGGATGTCTGTTATTGGATCTTCCACTAATGTCTGTATTGCACGTTTCAATGGTCGTGCGCCGTATTTGCGGTCGCGCGATTGCTCAAGCAACTGCTCCTTGGTCTTTTTTGTCAGTTGCAAGTGGTATCCCATTGCCTCCAAACGAAGTTTGAGAGGGTGTAGTTCTAGCGTCAAAATCTGTGCCAAAGCATCATCGTTGAGGGGATGGAAAACCACGACATTATCCAGACGATTGACAAACTCAGGTGGGAAAGTGCGGTTCAATGCTTTGGTAAGCATATGCTCTGTTTGTTTTTCGTCGATTTTATCGGCGTGGAAACCTATTCCAGTGCCAAAATCATTCAACTGACGTGTGCCCACGTTGCTGGTCATGATAATGATTGTATTACGGAAATCTACTACGCGACCCTGACGATCTGTCAGTCGTCCCTCATCCATGACTTGCAATAGGATATTAAAGATGTCAGCATGTGCTTTCTCTATCTCATCAAATAGCACGATAGAGTAGGGTTTACGACGTACTGCTTCTGTCAGTTTGCCACCTTCCTCATGGGCTATATATCCAGGAGGCGCACCTACAAGCAGACTCACGGTATGTTTCTCTATGTATTCCGACATGTCGAAACGCACAATCGCATCGCGACTGCCAAACATCTCCTCTGCCAGACATTGTGCCAAGTGTGTTTTGCCCACGCCAGTAGGACCTAGCAAGAAGAAAGTGCCTATTGGCTTGTTGGGGTTGCGCAATCCCATGCGTGAACGTTGAATGGCTTTGACAATCGTGTCAATAGCTTTATCTTGCCCGATCACTCGTTGCTTGAGCACTTGGTTCATTTCTCGTAGCTGCTTACCTTCGGCTTGTGCTACGCGTTGAACAGGTACACCCGACATGCGGCTTACTACAAAGGCAACATCAGCCTCAGTCACTTCTTGTCTTTTCGCCTCTGCGGGGGCCCCGGAAATGCTCGTGGCATTTTGGGGTGCTTTTTCGCCTTCTTGCTGTATCGCCTTACTACCAACCAAAGCGCCTGCTTCGTCCATGGCATCAATTGCTTTGTCAGGGAAGAAACGGTCGGTAATATACCTATCTGTTAATTTTACGCACGCGCGCAGGGCTTCTTCTGTGTACTGTACGTGGTGGAATGTACCATATACATCGCTGATGTGTGTGAGCACAGTATATGTCTCTTCTGCAGAAGTAGGTTGTACCATTACTTTTTGGAAGCGACGTTCCAATGCACCATCTTTCTCAATGGATTTGCGGTATTCGGTAATAGTGGTCGCTCCGATACATTGAACCTCGCCGCGTGCCAAGGCAGGTTTAAGGATGTTGGCGGCATCCAACGAACCTTGTGCATTGCCTGCACCCATGATAGTGTGTATCTCATCTACAAAGAGAATGATCTCTGGATGTTTGTGCAGTTCGTTGATCACAGATTTCATTCGCTCCTCAAACTGACCACGATAAGTTGTGCCTGCCACCATGGACGCAATATCCAATGAAACAATGCGTTTACCCTTCAAACTGATAGTGTCTTCACTCTCAATGCGTAACGCCAAACCTTCTACGATAGCCGATTTTCCCACACCAGGTTCACCAATGAGGATAGGATTGTTTTTCTTGCGGCGCGATAAGATTTGTACCACGCGCTCAATCTCTGCTTGGCGACCAATTACTGGATCCAACTCTCCATTCTTTGCTTGTGCAGTCAGGTCGCGACCGTATTTGTCTAATGCAGGAGTACCGCTCTTGCTTGTTTTACTATCTTGCTCTTGTTTTTTCGCACCCCATTCAAATGGGTGTTCTCCTGCAAATTCAGAATCCAAGTTACTACCATCTTGTGGGAGAGGTTGTGGCTTTGGATATAGTCCCTCTATGCGTTCATAATCAATACCAAACTGCTGCTCTACAAACATCGCTGGATAGTTCACACGTTCGCGCAAGATACCCATGAGTAGGTGTACCGAACCGCATTCTTCCGCGTGATAACTTCTCGCTTCTATCGTCATTAATCGCAGAATGCGTTTGCTAGAGCGCGACATAGTAGGAGTGGCAGTAGTTGATGCCTGCATCAATCGTTCATCAATTGCACGCTTAACTTCTGCTGGATTTAAACCTGCTTGCATAAGCAACTCAAAAGCCTTGCCTTCTGCCAAACGAAGGATACCCAACAACATGTGATCGGGAAGAATCTCTTCATTTCCCAATCGCTGAGCTTCCTGCTGAGCGTAAACTAGTATTGTATGTAGATTATTTGTTTGTTGCATTCGTTGTTTATAATCTTATTTGTAGAAATGCCATGCCGCTCCTGCTCTAAACATATCTGGTGCCATAGGATAACCTGGCATTTCAAAATATTGCTTACCCATGAAAGAGGCATTGAAGTGTTGGTATTGTGCAAATAGTTTCAGACGCAAACTGCGAACATAGAAGTTGGCGTATACGTTGATTACTGGATAGTTGCCCACCTGCTCTTGGTTTTGCACACAGAACTGTCCCAGTGCTGGGTTTAAGATAGGAGCGTAGTATTTGGTAAAGAAACGCATGTCCACACCAATCTGTGTGTCAAGAGCCTTAAACCAACGGCCATGGTAGTATAGGTTGTGATACAGCGTGAGTGCTGGAATAGGCAGATATTCCGAGGATGAAAGTTGGTAAATGACGTGATTATCTAAGTTTACCCAGGGTGTTGTGATGTCTAATTTTAGGTCAGCTGCCAGTATTTGAATACTTCCATTAACTTGTTTGGGCGTTCCTTCTGCATCAAAGTAAATATGGTTGGTAACATTTTCAAATGTCACATTCAGACTTGGTTTTACCCACGTAGTAGGATAAGCAATGTTTCCACCAACGCGTAAACGAAGAGGCTTTTTGAAATTGTTATCCCACTGATAGTGGTTGCTTCGGTAATGTTGTAGGTAGTAATCTGGTGTTTCGTTGCGGAAGAATGCTTGAGCTGAGATGGTTAGCGAATCTTTACCGATACGAAAACCTGCATCCACATGTCCATTTATCTGGAACTCGCCCAATTTATATCCTAACAAACATACATTGCCATCAAATCCATAATGCACATATTGACCTCTATGCTTGTAGAGTGCTCCACCCACATAGACATTGTTGGTCCATCTATGGCCAAACACGGTGTCGGGCATTAGGTGTAAAGTGTTAGCCATTACATCCTTATAGGCATTCTTTTGTGGGAAAGTATTCAGTTGCACAATGTCTTCTGTTTGTCCAATTACCGAAGTATGTCGCTGAGTTTCGTTCATGGCATAGACCATGGCTCCGAACTTCAGCCATGTATTGAACTCCTCTTCAAAGGTAACTGCCAAGGTGTTTTTGATGGTTAAACAAGCTGTTGAGTCATTGGTAGATACTGGATTACGGAATGCGTTTGGCAATATGCTTTGGCTTGCAGACTTTTCTACATAGCGTTTGGTTGCGTCTGTAACTTCAAACATGTGGCGGAAAGTCGTTACTGGTATATACTCAATTTTTATTGAGTCTTTCTTTACCCATTTGCCTTCCTCGTCTCGTTCGCGGTAGTTCACTTTACGTTCACGCTCCACGCAGATGCTATAATAATGGTTTACATAGCCAGATAAGTATCGCAAACCCGACATACCTTGCATCTTTACAGGATAATCCTCTGGTTTTAAGGGACCTTGCATGTCACTGACGTTTTGCAAACCGCCATTCTCAAAGTTGCTAAGCGTGTTCCATGTGAAAGCACTTTGCAGCGAGTAGTGGTTGCCGTTGTAGGAACCAAAGACAGAACCAAAAACGGTCTTACCCTCTTGGTTGGCAAATCTACCATACGAGTTGAGATAGTCAATGGTCATACCAAGATTTGTTTGGCGATTGACATTGCCCGTAAATGAAAAACTAATATCGTTTTGATCAAGGTTATTTACAAATCCTTTCTTGTATGCAATTGTAGAGTAGGGAGTTGTGGTATGATAGAACTTTACTTGTTGTGGTGTGATGATATAAGGTGCGTAGGCATCTGCAAAAATAAAGTCTGTTGTCTTTTGGCGATCAAAATACACGCGTGATTGACTGGGAGTTACCAAGTTTGAGTTGCTCACGTTTGAGATGGAGTAATCGTTCAATCTGTCGCGCATAGGGAAGTGCATATAGGAAGAGTCGATTCCTGCCAATGTATCTGCAACACCTGTCCATGCGTCCAGTTGCCATGCACGTATGATGGTTTCTACAGGCTTGTTTGCTCCTTGCTCAGCAGCCCACGAAGGAATTGCACCGCATAGAACAAGTATGCAGATACCAATAGAACGCACTATGTGTGTAATTTTATTCAAGATACAATCTTATATTATTAAAATTCTTCCTGTATTTGTGTATAATCCAAACTTCCCCAATTTATAATTGGGGTGCAAAGGTACAAAAAAAAAAGCATATGTGCAAATCTTATAGATTTTTTTCTAATCAGCCATTAGTGTTTCGCTGTCAATACGCTGTCAATACGCCGTCAATTACGGGTTTATTACGGGTTCTTAACGGGTATTTAATGGCTTTGTGGGGAATTCTATACACAGAATGGCGAAAATGACACTTGTGGCGGAAGTTTCCGCCATTTCGCCACTTCCGCCACACTGTCGTTTTGCTAAAATAAATGCTTAGCGCTGCGATGTTATTAAATTACCCTATTTAATCTTTTTCAAAGAAGGCAATTGAGGAATTCCTTCCAAAGAGAGTTTTTGGTTAGAAATCGTATATTGCTCTGGCTTTGCTTTTCCTTGAACTCGAGCAGGAGCATCCTCTGCAGAAGGCAAGTTTTGATATTGCTTGTGGATAACACGCATATCATATGGTTTAACGATATTAGTGGCAGTCTTTTTACCTTCCTCGTTAATCTCTGTTTCTGCAAGAAGGCCATACCAACGACCTGGGTTAACGTGGTCGTACCACTCGAGTTTAAGGTCATAGTACAACTCGCCAGTCTCAGGATCCTCTGTAAGATAGAGATAACTTACATTAGCATTTTTGTAAATGTACAATTGTCCTTCAGACATCTTAATGAATTGAGCACCCTTGTGTGAGTCCTCATACAAAGCACGACCAGCCAGTACCTCCTCTTCAGTCTCACCGAAAAGCAAGCCTGTCCATCCATCACCATACATATCCAAATCAAGCAATTGACCAGCTTCAGCTACATAAGGATCTACATCATTAACCAAAGTATCAACAAAGAAGCCACTTTCGTTACTTACGTAATAACCTTGGTAAGGACCTTCCTCTACAATCCAATAAACAGGCATATCAACCATCAAGAAATAACCTGCACCAGAAAAACCAGAACCATTTACAAATACGATATTCTCATCCCAAGCATACAGAGTAATATAACCCAATTGGCATGTAAGAGCACCTACTGAAAGTTCAATAAGGGTGTCTGTTCCTGCGATCATAGTTGGGGTCCCGAAAAGACCATAGCCACCCAAAGCAAAGTTATTGAGGACAGCATCGTTGTTATTCGTTACGTTAACGATGCAAGTGGCTGGAGTGACGACTTCGGCATCAATAGTAGCTGTAATAACAGCGGTACCCAAAGATAGAGCCTCCACAACACCAGCAGCGTTTACAGTAGCTACCCCTGGATTGTTACTACTCCACTGAATAGGTTCCTTGCTTGTTGGAGTAACCGTGGCAGATAATTTTCTAGTTTCAGATACTACTAATTCGATTTCTGAGTGGTTTAACGTGATTGTGTATGCGATATTGGTTACGTTGACTACACAAGTAGCTGGAGTAACTTCTTCGGCATCCATAGTCGCTGTAATAGTAGCAGTACCAGCTGCAAGAGCAGTTACTTCACCTAAACTATTCACACGAACTACCTCTGGATTACTTGATGTCCAGTTTATAGCATGCGTGGTATTATTAACTACAGGAGAAACTGCTGCGCGTAAGCTTCTGACTTCGCCTACTTTTAGGTCAATTTCAGAATGGTTTAATGTAATCGTGTATGCGATAGGCTGCACGCTGATGCTATCCACTTGTGCAATTTGGCCATCACTAAAATAAATATAAAACTGTGCAGAAGCACTCAAGGTCATCATCAAGGCGATGACTGCCATAAACATCTTTTTCATATTGATTAACTGTTTGATTATATTCAACTTATAAATTAATTAAATTTCCTAATACATCGTACCAAACTTGCTTGCCATCAGATAGGGTGATGCGAATGTACAAGCGTCCATTGACTAACATTTTGTCTGTAGTTGCCTTATCCAGATATGAAACTTCTTCTACTGAAGAAAGTCTTAGCATAGCGAAAGTGATACTACGCACACCTGTCTTTGTGGCTTCGGGAATGCTCACTGCAAGACTGCCCTTATTGACTAAAACACTAAGATCTGTTACTGCAGTGTTGTCAAGTTCTATAATCTGCCTGCTTCCATCCATCTTGTGTACCACCATGGCAGGTACATATTCGGTGTCCTGAGCAAGCATCGGCATATTCATACTATATAAGAACAAACCTAGCAGAAATAAGAATAACTTTTTCATTACTTTTTGTTTTTTTGGGGCGTTGGTTCCTGACTGCCCATGAATAATATAAAAGAAAAAGCGTGGAACCTTAAACGCCTGTTATACATACATATGCTTGCAATACCGACAAATCGGATCGCGGTGCAAAGGTAATGATTTTTTTACAACTATGCAATTTTTTTTAGGAAAAAGTAGAATTTTTATAGGTATAAGGCTACAGTTACCAATCTCGGCGGAAGAGACCGCCAATGATACAAGTGAGCATATAGAAGGGATAAAATATTTCTAATAACAATGCTGTAGAAAAGGAGATGGATCTATCACGTTTCCTAATTAGTCTGAATTCAATAGGAAATTTGATGAATAGGATCAATGGGCATATAAGCTGCAATAGGTTGGTAATCAGTACTATTGCTCCGTACTTGATGATGTCGTTGTCGGTATATTTAGGTGCTTTTCCCGCCCAACGCATACGCTGTTTCCAAAAGGCTCGCCATGAAGTATGGGGGCGAATGATTGCGGTCAGTTCCTCGCTATTATCTACTGCGATATGTAACCCGCGACGCTTGAAGGATTCCAATAGAAACATGTCGTCGCCACTTGGTATTTCAGGGTGGAGGTCGGCGTATGACTCCAACCAATGATTGCGGCGTACAATCAGGTTGGCTCCGCTACACATAATAGGGCGTCCGCGTTTAGCAGATTCGATGGTTAGTTGTTGAATAGCCGCATATTCTGCTATTTGCAAGCGCTCGAGCAAGGATGGATTCTCATGCTCGGATTCCATACGTAGGGGGAGAATAAGAAGATCGATGTCTTTAAGTTTCTGTTGGTTGTAGGTGGCATGTTGGTTCTTAAATAGAACATCATCGTCTTGCATCCAAACAAAATCTGTATTCGCTTGGGATATAAGACGATAAAGGGCATGTTTTTTACCCATGCCCTCATCGTTGACACCACGACGAGGGGTGACGATTGATATACTATTTTGTGAATTTAATGACAATCTGTATAGAAGAAATAGCGATATACCTTATTGTTTTACGCGCACGCGCGTGGACTTGAGTGCCTCACCGAGATTGATAATGGTTTGTTGGCAAGCACCTGATTCGTCATAGATCTTAGGTGCAAGGCGTTGTAAACTCATGTAGATTTTCTCTGCTTCGGATAAGAATGCGAGAGATTCTTCGGTTGCATCCACCGCTTTTCCCAATAGTAAGTTCAGCATATCCACCGCACACCAAAACATTGCCAAACTAGTATATTTGCCATGATGGACGCGGTACATAGGAAGGATTGCATTGTACGCTTCTTCTATTTTTCCTTCGCGCCGGAGGTCGAAGATCTCCTTGACTGTCATGATTGTAATCGTTTAGGAGTTTAGAAGTTCCTTTCTCGCGTATTAACGGCGGCGAAGACCTTGCATTTGTTGCATCTTCTTCATCATCTTGCTAGTCTGCTCGAACTGCTTGAGGAAACGGTTTACTTCTACGATACTTGTACCAGAACCTTTAGCAATACGATTTTTGCGACTTCCGTTGAGGAGTGCAGGGTTAGCACGCTCGGCTGGTGTCATGGATGAAATGATAGCTTCGATAGGTTTGAAGGCATCGTCGCTCACCTCTACGTCTTTGAGTGCTTTGCCCATACCCGGAATCATGCCGATGAGATCTTTCATAGAACCCATCTTCTTGATTTGCGCGAGTTGAGAGAGGAAATCATTGAAATCGAATTGGTTCTTAGCAATCTTCTTGCTAATTCGGCGAGCCTCTTCTTCGTCGTATTGCTCTTGCGCACGCTCTACGAGTGACACTACGTCACCCATACCCAAAATACGGTCTGCCATACGAGAAGGGTGGAAGACATCCAAAGCATCCATCTTCTCGCCAGTACCGATGAATTTGATTGGTTTTTGCACCACAGAGCGGATACTGAGAGCCGCACCACCGCGTGCATCACCATCAAGTTTGGTAAGGATAACACCATCAAAGTCAAGTCGATCATTGAACTCCTTAGCGGTATTCACAGCGTCTTGACCGGTCATTGCGTCTACAACGAAGAGTGTTTCTTGTGGAGTAATAGCTTGTTTGATAGCTGCAATCTCTTGCATCATTTGCTCGTCCACCGCCAAACGACCAGCAGTATCCACAATAACTACGTCATAGCCATATACCTTGGCTTCTTGGATGGCTTTTTGAGCCTTTATAACAGGATTGGCTTCGCCTTCGCCCGTATAGACTTTGGCATTGATTTGCTCGCCAAGTACACGAAGTTGTTCGATAGCAGCAGGACGATATACGTCGCAGGCCACCATCATTACCTTTTTGTTCTTTTTAGTTTGGAGATAGTTCGCTAATTTTGCAGAAAAGGTGGTCTTACCCGAACCTTGCAAACCGCTCATGAGAATCACCGCAGGTGCACCCTTGAGGTTAATCTCTGCTGTTTCGCCACCCATGAGGGCTGCCAACTCGTCGTGAGTGATCTTGACCATGAGTTGTCCTGGGCGGACAGCGGTCATTACGTTTTGACCAAGTGCTTTGGCTTTTACTTGATCGGTAAACTGCTTGGCAGTCTTGTAGTTAACATCGGCTTCAAGCAATGCTTTGCGGATATCCTTAACGGTTTCCGCGATATTGATTTCGGTGATACGACCTTCACCTTTGAGGATCTTAAACGAACGTTCTAATCTTTCTGATAAATTGTCAAACATAGTACTCCATTTTAATTTGTGTGCAAAGGTAGTAAAAAAATACGAATTGACAAAGTAGGTTACGTGATTTTTGCAATTTTAGTATATAATTTGAGCAAAATAGCACGATTAGTCCTTTATACAATCGCATATTCGCTCCTCTCTGGAACGCAGAGGGAAGAGAATGGTAGCGCGTATGCCAGCGCGTATGTTGTTAAGCAGTACCTCTCCGCGATCAAAAGTGGTGAAGATATTATTCATGTGCACTTGCATGTGTTGTGAATAATCCACTTCGGTAAATAGTTCGTTGTCTTTGTCTAAGGTGTTTAACACTCCATATTCAAAGAATGCTCCCAAGAGCAGACGAGGAGCGTTGCTTCGTCTAGCATAGATAGGAAGTGGGGTGTTCCAGCCTACTTCAGCACATATGTGTAGGTCGGGACGGAGCTGGATTTCGCCTTTTGATTGAATGAGTTTCTCGTTGTAGAAACCATGTTCTGGCATATTCTCAAAGACGCCATAATAGCGATCTCCATAGTCTCCTACTGTGGTTAAATATGCCTTTTGATTTGTCTTGCCAGAGACTGTGACATTGACTTTTGCTCCCATCAAAACATATACGCCATCCACGGTAAAACCGACCATCAAAGGAACGGTTAAATCCATTGCTGTTATGAGATCAGTGCGTTTGTTGATAGAGCCTATATGGGTAAATGGAACGCCTTCTGTGTCCAGCATATCCACTACGAAATTTTGGCTGTGAATACCTGTTCGTAGCCATGCGGGCGAGAAACCAAGGCCTAACTGTGCCAGAAATTTCTTATGTTGGAATTGATATAAACCTCCGACGGATAGTGCAGCACCAGTTTTAGCAGTAGTATTGTCAATATCGTCGATTTGCCATACTAAACTTGCATCTGTAGTTACACCCAAACGACTTTGTGCGTAAAAAGGGGTGAAGCACCCAAGCATGAGAATAAAGATAAGTAATCGTTTCATAGCACAATGATTTTTACGTCTCGTTGTTGGTTGTCGTTTGTAGTAATCTTTAACATGTATATGCCAGCGGCATCAGGAGCTTGTAGATAGGTTTGTCCTTCAGGAACTTGTGTTTGTGAAACGAGATCGCCGGTAGTGTTGTAGAGAGCGATTTTGGCAGGTTCGGATACGCGACATTGTATCTGTTCTTGTGGTTGTACAACGGTAGGGTAGAGCGAAATATCGGTGTGCGGTGTAGGGATAAAAGGACATGTCATCAATTGCATACCATTTTGGTCGGTCAGCAACACGCTATATTCTGCGCTGAAATCCAATGGTTGGTGTAGATAGTGATTGGTTTCGCCTGATAGAGCGTGACCGTTTTTATACCATTGGAAAGCAGTGAAATCAAAACCTCCATTATAATTATGGGTTAAAACCGCAATCACGTCGTTCCAACGTTGTTCCAAAACAGAAGATTGGTAGCGAAATGAGAGTGTGATATCTTGAGAAAACACCTCCATGTTTCGGAAAATTCCAGTTATATTGGCTTGGTATTTTCCTGCTCTTACGGTTCCGTAGTTGAAACGCACGCGCGAGTTTGCAGGCATTGGTATGGTTTTGTCGCTCATACCTACGGCTTTTGCTTCGGAGGAGAAGGTGAACTTTAAGAAATCTACCAAACCCGTGATATTCAATGTGATATCTATTTGTGCGTTGTCAGAACAAGGCTCTGAAATTTCTATGCCATTGACAGTCACGACGTTCTTGAGAACAGTGAGCGTAAATACAAGAATACTGTCGCAGCCATATGAACTCTGCAATGTGTCGCGATAGACACCAGCCTTGGTGTAGGTCTTTCCTCTCCAAGTGTGTTTCTCTCCCTCATACATAGTAGTGTCTTGGTAGGTATATACCACAGGCAACACTTTCAGGTCAAGAATGTGAACAACGCTATCCACTAGGGTGTCTGTGTACTGCTCCTTGTGGGAGTATGTTCCCGCTTTGGTTAGATCTAGATCGTACCATTTGATGGGCAACTCGTTGTCGCAAACCGTCATCGCTTCCTCAAGCGTATCGGTTTTGAGCGATTCGATCTCAGTTGAGTCGGTCTTAAGCATGGCATGGCTGGCTGTTGATACCAGCAAAATGCTACAGAGAAATAGAAATCGTTTTATCATGGTTATGGGTAGTTATCACAAATTATCATGCAAAGGTACAAAATGTTTGTGATATGGCAAAGGATTAGATATGATTTTTAGCATGAAATAAGCATAATCACTAACTAATCACTAATTAATCACTAATTAATCACTAACTAATCACTAATTAAATATAGGAGTGAGAAAAAAAATATATTCGTAATGGTTGTATAATTGAAAAAAAAGTTGTACCTTTGCAGCGGAATATGTCTATAAGTCATTTCTGCTGTAAAAACTGCTGTAAAAGCGGTAGTGAGATGTAGCGGTCTGCTATGAGGAGAGACTAAGGAAAAGGAAACTATAAAAAATAACAAATATGGCAAAGAAAAAAGTAACTGTAGAGGATCAAAATCTTGAGAATGTACAAGAAGCCCTCAACACCACCAGCGCGTGGATCGAGAAAAATCAAAACAAACTGACTTGGGCAGTGACTGTTGTGGTTGCTGTGGTAGTAGGTGTATTGGCCTTGAATACCTATGTGATCAAGCCAAAAGCAGTAGAGGTAAGCAATGAGAACGCTAAGGCAGAGGCTTATTTCATGCAAGGCAACTGGGAGAAAGCATTGAACGGTGATGACGCTGAATGTCTTGGCTTCCAAGCTATTGCAGACGAGTACAAGTGCTACCAGGGTGGTAAGTTGGCTGCGTTGTACGCAGGTGTATGCTACTACAAGTTGGGTCAATACGAGGATGCTGCTGCATATTTGAGCAAGTTCTCTGCTGACGACTTGACCGTAGAGCCAGCTGCGTTGCAACTTTTGGGCGATGCGTATGTGCAAGTAGAAGAGTATGGCAAAGCTGCAAAGGCATTTGAGAAAGCAGCTAAGTCTGGCAATGATTTGATTGCTCCTATGAGCTTGAAGAAAGCAGGTTTGGTTTATCTTGAGATGGGTAACAAGTCTGCTGCAAAGAAAGCTTTCGAGACTATCAAAGCTGACTATCCAGCTGCTACTGAGGCTCAAGATATTGAGAAATATATCGCTATTGCAGAGTAATATTGTCGGATTATGACAACTGATTTGTCGCAATATAATGCGAATGAATTGCCTAGCGCTGACGTGCTTTCACGTCAGCGCTATGCTATTGTAGTAGCTGATTGGAACAGCGAAATCACCCATGCCTTGGCGCAGGGTGCGATTGATACCTTGCTGAAACATGGAGTAAAGGAGGAGCATATTGATGTAATGCATGTGCCTGGAACTGTGGAGCTTACGTATGGTGCTGCGTTGTATGTGAGTGGTAAGAAGAAGTTTGGTATGCTCAAATATGCAGACGCTGTTATTGTTATCGGCTGTGTGATTCAAGGTGACACACCTCACTTCGACTATGTGTGTCAATCTGTAACACAAGGTGTTACGATACTGAATGCACAAGGAGGAGCTAATGATAATGCATACTATACTCCACGTCATTGTCCTGTCATCTTCTCTGTTCTCACCACCTTAGACAAACAACAAGCCCTTGACCGCGCGGGCGGTCGTTTGGGCAATAAAGGTGTGGAAGGTGCAGTGACCGCCATTAAGATGGCGAACCTTGTTTAGGTTTTAGTGTTTAGAGTTTAGGGGATGAAAGTATATAAGTTTGGTGGTGCTTCGGTGAAAGACGCCAGTGGCGTTCGTAATCTGAAAGATATTGTTGCTCAGGCGAGTGACGACTTGATGGTCGTGATTTCGGCTATGGGTAAGACTACCAATGCTTTGGAGCGTGTGGTGGCTGCTCTTGCGAAAGGCGACGAGCCAACGGCAGAGAATGAATGGTTGGGCATTTTAGATCAGCACGTGTACATCATGCGCGATTTGGGATTGCGTCCAAACGAAGATGTGCGTTTGCCATTGATGCCTGAATATAATAAGGAGT
>JAEIGA010010110.1_pt1 | contig 14296 bp, 13 predicted proteins | sample 9270691 | NCBI WGS metagenome assembly JAEIGA01 (sample SAMN17057246, study PRJNA624740) | gut metagenome | biome: biome; isolation source: fecal sample | host: Bos grunniens | place: China: Xizang | collected 2019 | reverse complement strand
TATCTCTGCTATCTTTAAATAGGCCGGACGGAAGTCATATCCCCATTGGGAAATACAATGCGATTCGTCAACGGTAATCATGCTTACCTTCATGCTCCGTAATTTGCTACGGAATATTTCGGTATCCAATCGTTCCGGTGAGATATATAGGAATTTGTAATCGCCGAAAATACAGTTCTCCAATGCGACAATGATTTCTTCTCTTGTCATACCGGAATAAACAGCAATGGCTTTGATGCCCCGTTCGCGAAGATTGCGTACCTGATCCTTCATCAAAGCAATCAAAGGAGTGATGACTATGCAAATTCCATCTTTGGATAGGGCAGGAACTTGAAAGGTAATGGACTTTCCACCACCAGTGGGCATCAGCCCTAAAGTGTCATGTCCATTACCTATACTTTCTATGATCTCTTCCTGGATACTCCGGAAGTTATCATAACCCCAATATCTTTTCAGTATCTCCTTGTAAGTCATCTGCCTTTATTCTTCACTGGGCTTGATGTCTTCTATTTGCAATTGAACTTCTCCGCGTTTGTGTGAGTTCTCCTCTATGGTGTAACAAATGTCGAATGAATGTTTAGTCTTGATGTATCTCACTTGGGAACTTTGTCCGAAGGCGATACCATTCATTACATTATTCGATTTATTGTCCACTAATTCCAACTTGATGTGTTCCTGTTCGCGTCCTACTACTTTGCTTGTACCATAATCATACACATTGTGAGTACAGAATACAGGTTTATGATTATCAGGTCCGAACGGATTGAATTTCTTCAAATCTGCATGGAATTTAGGAGTAATGTCTCTAAAATCTATTTCGGCATCAATATCAATTACAGCACTGGTCTGTTCCGGTAAAATGTGATTGGCTACATAATCTTCAAACCGCTTGGTAAATGCTTCCACATTCTCAGCCTTCATGGATAATCCTGCTGCGTATGTATGACCACCGAAGTTTTCCAATAAATCACGGCAATGCTCAATGGCTTTGTATACGTCAAAACCCGAAACAGAACGTGCCGATCCTGTTGCCAAATCATTGGTACGTGTCAATACTACTGCCGGACGATAATAAATTTCAGTCAGACGCGAGGCCACAATACCGATTACGCCTTTATGCCATGCTTCGTTATAGATGACAATGGAACGGCGTTCCGACAAATCTTCCAAATGATCTACAATGCGGTTGGCTTCTTCGGTCATGGCTTTATCCAAATCCTTACGAGTCTCGTTGTACTGATTGATTTGGTTGGCTTTATCCAATGCTGTAGAGAAATCCTTTTCAATCAATAGTTCAACAGCTTCCTTGCCGTTTTGAATTCTTCCCGATGCATTGATGCGTGGCCCTATCTTGAAGACGATGTCACCTACGGTAATCTCCTTGTCGGTTAAACCGCAAACATCAATGATTGCTTTTAGACCAACACTTGGATTAGAGTTCAGTTGCTTTAGTCCGTGGTAAGCCAATACTCTGTTTTCTCCCATGATGGGAACAATGTCTGATGCAATACTCACAGCCACCAGATCAAGCAAAGGTACCAGATTATGAAACTCAATACCATTGTTGATAGCGAATGCTTGCATAAACTTGAATCCCACACCACACCCAGACAGATGTTCGTATGGATATGTCGCATCCGGTCGTTTAGCATTGAGGATCGCAACGGCCGGTGGTAACACTTCATCGGGTACATGATGGTCGCATATGATGAAATCAATGCCCTTTTCTTTGGCATATGCAATTTCATCTACCGCTTTAATTCCGCAATCCAAAACGATGATAAGCTTGACACCAGTTTCATAAGCATAGTCTACACCTTTTTCCGATACACCATAACCTTCCTCATAGCGGTCGGGTATGTAGTAGTCTATGTTAGAATAGAACTGCTGGAGAAACTTATAAACCAGTGCAACGGCTGTCGTTCCATCTACATCGTAATCTCCGTAAACCATGATTCTTTCCTTTTTCCCCATGGCTTCATTCAAACGATTGACAGCAATATCCATATCCTTCATCAGGAATGGGTCATTCAATTCGTTTAATTGAGGACGAAAGAATCGTTTTGCCTCTGCAGCAGAAGTTATTCCTCTTTCCTGCAGCAAGTTACAAAGTATAGGACTGATACCAGTCTCTTTGGCTAATGCTTTAGCTGCTTCGGTCTGTTGTAGGCTTGGAGGTTGATAATTCCATTTGTTATTCATTTTATATATTGTTTTTTCTTTTTTCTTCTCTCTGTTTCCCCGTTTAACTTATAAATATGTGGGGAATTGTAAGCTTTTATCCATCTTAAACCAAGATGTATGCATTCAATCGGTAAAGTTAGGAAAAAAACAAATAAAATAACCGTTAATTCCGCAATATTTTAACGGAATTAACGGTTATAAACCTAAATATTTATTCTATCGTATTATTTAATACCTAATTTCTTAGCGATATCTTTAGGAAGAGCGTTCTTGTGAACAAGGATATTCATAGTTTTGTATCTAACGAAAGCCTTTGATGCATACCAAATACCATCATACTTGCCAGACTTACCCCATGAGTTCTTAACCAAGTAGTAATCGTTACCTTCCTGGTCCTTAGCAATACCGTAAATAAGCATACCATGATCGTCAGTAGTTTCCCAATTGTCGTATGCCAATTGTCTTTCTTCTTGAGTACACCACTTTTGAGGTTGTGGCTTAGTGTTGAGTTGCTTTTCTTCTGGCTTCATCTTTAACCAACGTGCCATGTCAGAACCGCTCAATTCTTGTGCTTTTTCAGCATCAGGCATAACAGCAATACCGTTACGGGTAAAGCCAGCTTCACTTACGTCTGAACCCCATGCAATTGAATATCCATTCATGATAGCATGATCGAATACTTGCATCAATTCATCAATAGGCAAGTTGTATGACAATGCCCAACGCCAGTTGTCCTGAATTTCAAGAACAAATTGAGAGTAGAATGGATGATGAGTGTATGAAGTCAATGAAACATAGTCATCAGGATTCAAACCGGTTGATTCATAGAAAGATTTCGGTGTATATTCCTTACCGTTATAAGTGAACTTTTCAGGACGTTCGCCCAAATAAATGTCATGGATAGCTTCAATTGATTTTTTCCATAACATCTTACCGTCATTATCAGACTGGAGTTTGCTCAAACGACCTTTAGCGATTGCGGCTACAACAGCATCGCTGACAGCTGTAAGTTCAGTGTGGTTGCTTAATGTGTCACCATACATAACACCTGGACGCATTTCTGCTTCTGGAACCAAACCGAATTGTTTCATACCATAGATTACATCATAGAATGAACCGCCTTGGGAGAATGAAATATCACCGTGAGTGCGGACTGCCTTATCTGCACGATCCAAATATGTGTTGTGGACGATAAACATTTCTGAGAAATCGTATTCGCCTTTACCCATACGAAGTAATTCTGCTTCAAGGAATGCCATAGTTGAATAACACCAGCAAGTTCCTGCACGGTTTTGGTTCTTGACAGAGGTAATAGGTAATTCCTTTACTGTTGTAAATACAAAGCCTTCATCTTTAGGCTGTTCTTGTGCTATACCGCTGACGCATAATAAGCTTAATGCGGATGCTGTTAAAATTTTCTTCATTGTAGTAATTTTATTGGTTGTTAATTTATTCGTTCATAATGGATTCTACTTCTTCAATGGTGATAGGTATCTTCTTTTCACCCAAGAATCGTGAGCCATCGGAAGTAATCAAAATGTCATCTTCTAAACGGATACCGCCAAAGTCTTTGAAGCTTTCAATAGCATCGTAGTTCAGGAAGTCTGTATGTTTCTTTTCTGCTTTCCATTGATCAATGAGAGCAGGGATGAAATAACATCCGGGTTCGTCGGTCATGACATATCCTTCCTTGAGACGTCGTCCCATACGAAGTGATGCTAATCCAAATTGGGTTGAAGGACGGATTTCATCATCGTAGCCAACATAAATCTGTCCCAAGTCTTCCATATCATGTACATCCAGTCCCATCATGTGTCCTAATCCATGAGGTAAGAACAAGGCATGTGCACCGGCAGCTACAGCTTCTTCCACATTGCCTTTCATTAATCCTAAATCCTTTAAACCTTGAGCTAATACTTTGCAGACTTCAAGATGCACTTCTTTGTATGTGATTCCAGGACAAGTAATGTCGAGTGCTTTGTCATGACAAGCTAACACTATGTTGTATATGTCTTTTTGGCGACCTTCAAATTTACCTCCAACAGGAACAGTTCGTGTATGGTCTGAACAATAGCAGCTTACTCTTTCAGCTCCACAATCTGTCAACATCATCTTACCAGCTTCCAATAGTTGGCTATGGTCATGGTTGTGTAATGTTTCACCGTGTTGGGTTAGGATGATTGGGAAAGAAACCATACTGCCATACGATGCTGCAATACCTTCCAATACACCCGTGATATATTGTTCACTTACGCCAGGCTTACAAAGTCGCATGGCTGTTGTGTGCATTTCATAGCCGATGTTGCAAGCTAAATCCAATTCTTCAATTTCGCATGCTTCTTTGACAGCACGTATATCAACGACTGCCTTAATCAGTTCTACGGATGCGTATTTTTTCACTGCTGATGCTTTGATACCAGTCAATTCTTCCAGAAGCATCATATTTGCATATCTATATGGAGGTAAGAAATGAATTTTTCTACCTTGTGATATAGCTTGACTTACAACTGTATTCAATTCCGAGAATGGTTTGCTATTCTGTATACCCACTTGAGCTGCAAGTTCTTTGATACTGGGTTGTGGCCCCATCCAAATAATATCGTCGATATCTACATCTGTTCCAAAGAAAATGTCTTCACCATTATCAATATCAATGATTCCTGCATACCCAGGATGTGAATGTCCAAAGAAATATAAGAAAGAACTGTCTTGACGGAACTTGTATGTATTGTCAGGATAATTGGCCGGTGCTTCTACGTTACCTAAAATGAGGATGATACCACTTTGCATTTTAGCTCGTAAAGTCTGGCGACGTTTTTCATAAATATTAGAACTGAACATATATGTTTATTTTTGATAATTAAATGTTTTGATTTGCAAATGTAGTATATTTTAATTAAAAACAATCTGTGTTTATGTCTAAAAAAACTAACTTTGCACCCACTTCTCTACAGAAAGATGATTATGGAAGAAAAACGGATGAAAATAACTGCTCAAACAGGACTTGTTCTTGAAGGCGGAGGAATGCGCGGTGTCTTCACGTGTGGAGTGTTAGATTATCTGATGGATGCAGGTATTAAGTTTCCATATACGATAGGTGTGTCGGCTGGAGCATGTAATGGATTGTCGTACATGTCGCATCAGAAAGGAAGAGGTAAGTATAGCAATATTGATTTATTGGCTAAATATAAATACATTGGAATTAGACCATTATTGAAGAAAAGGGGACTGATTGACCAAAAGTTGCTTTTTCATCGCTTCCCAGATAGGATACTTCCGTATAATTATAAAGCGTATGCTGAAAATCCTAATCGTTTTGAGATGGTAACAACTGATTGTTTGACAGGTCGCGCATGTTACTGGGAGGAAAAGTATGACGCAAAGTTGATTATCGATATCGTGAAAGCTTCTAGTAGTTTGCCTTATGCTTGTCCCATTATACCGGTTTTGAATAGACCAATGCTTGATGGTGGAATTGTAGATTCAATTCCCATTCAACGTGCCTATAGTCAGGGTTGTACCCGTTGTGTAGTTGTGTTAACTCGTAATAAAGGTTATAGAAAAAAAGATAAATCGTTGTATGTTCCGTCCTTTTTATATAAGAAATATCCTCGTTTGAGAGTTGCGTTAAGGAATAGAAATAAACTTTATAACCAACAACTCGATTTGGTTGAGAAGTTGGAAGAGGAAGGTAAAATCGTTGTAATACGTCCGGAAAAGCCTTTGATGGTAGGTCGAATGGAAACTAGTGTAAAAAGGTTGACGGATTTATATAATGAAGGGTACGAATGTGCGAAGAAAATTTTACTAAAGAATAGTTTTTTATTATGCAATATTTAGGAGAAGCGATATCTTTGGTTGTAGCTGTTTCATGGACTGTAACGGCTCTTTTTGCTGAAGTAGGAAGTAAACGTTTAGGTTCCCTTCAGTTGAATGTTATTCGTATGGTTTTGTCTTTGGTCATGTTGGGTACTACATTATGGTATTTTACGGGTTCTTTTTTTCCATTATATGCAGATGTATCCACTTGGTTTTGGCTATCGTTGTCAGGTTTTGTCGGCTATTTGTTGGGGGATTATTGCCTTTTTAATTCATATATTTTGATAGGTTCCCGCTTTGGACAATTGTTTATGACATTGGCTCCACCAACAGCAGCAATATCTGGTTGGTTGATTTTAGGAGAAAAAATGTCTTTCAATGCATTACTTGGTATGGTGGTCACTTTAACTGGTATCGGTATTTCGGTTTTGAATAAAGGAACATCTCATGCATTGTCTTTAAAACTCCCCTTAAAAGGTGTACTTTTTGGAATTGGAGCTGGAGTTGGACAAGGTGTTGGTCTTGTTCTCAGTAAGGTGGGTATGAATTGTTATGAGTCTGTTATACCTGTTAGTGAAGCTACTGTTTCGGAATTACTCCCTTTTGCCTCGACATTTATGAGAGCTGCTACTGGTATGGTGGGTTTTCTGATTGTGATGGGTATGCAGAAAAAATTTCATACTCTATTGGTCTCCATGAAAGATTTTAAGGGAATGGGTGCTGCTATTGGTGCTACTATTACAGGTCCGTTTATCGGTGTTTCCCTATCATTGATGGCTGTACAATATACTGAAGCTGGTGTTGCTTCTACATTAATGGCTTTGACTCCAATCTTAATTTTGTGGCCTTCACATTACTTCTTTAAACAACAAGTTACATTCAAAGAAATTATTGGTGCATGTATCAGTGTGGTTGGAGCATCATTGTTCTTTATATAAAGAGGGTTAATCCGTTTAATTTGTACTAAAAAAAGTGGGTGTATATTTTCTATACACCCACTTTTTTCTATTATTCTACTTAGCAAAGCTAACGGCTCTTGTTTCGCGAATGACTGTGATCTTTACTTGTCCTGGATAAGTCATTTCATCTTGAATCTTTTTAGCGATTTCGGTTGACAAACTTTCAGTTTGCTTGTCGTCAATCTTATCTGCTCCAACGATAACACGAAGTTCACGACCTGCTTGAATGGCATATGTCTTAGTTACACCTGGATATGACATAGCTAATTGTTCCAAATCATTCAAACGCTTGATATATGCTTCTACAATTTCACGACGTGCGCCTGGTCTTGCTCCTGAAATGGCGTCACAAATCTGAACGATTGGAGCCAAAAGACTAGTCATTTCTGTTTCTTCATGGTGAGCTCCAATTGCATTACAGATATCAGGCTTTTCTTTGAATTTTTCAGCAAGCTTCATGCCATACAATGCGTGTGGCAATTCAGGTTCTTCGTCGGGAACTTTACCAATATCATGTAATAAACCGGCACGTTTAGCTTTCTTTGGGTTAAGTCCCAATTCGGAAGCCATCACTGCACACAGATTGGCTGTTTCACGGGCATGTTGCAATAAGTTCTGTCCGTATGAAGAACGGTATTTCATTTTACCAATGATGCGAATCAATTCAGGATGCAAACCGTGAATACCTAAATCAATGGTTGTACGTTTACCGGTTTCAATGATTTCTTCTTCGACTTGTTTACGTACTTTTGCTACGACTTCTTCGATCCGGGCCGGATGGATACGTCCATCAGTTACGAGTTGATGAAGAGCCAAACGGGCAATTTCACGGCGAACAGGGTCGAATGCTGAAAGAACAATTGCTTCTGGAGTATCGTCCACAACGATTTCAACTCCTGTCGCAGCTTCCAAAGCACGGATATTTCTACCTTCACGACCAATGATACGACCTTTTATTTCGTCTGAATCAATATGGAATACAGTTACTGAATTTTCGATAGCTGTTTCTGTCGCTACCCTTTGAATGGATTGGATAACGATTCGTTTAGCTTCTTTGTTGGCTGTAAGTTTGGCGTCTTCCATGATGTCATTGATGTAAGAAGCAGCTTGTGTCTTAGCTTCTTCCTTTAAGGATTCTACCAAACGTTCCTTTGCTTCTTCAGCAGAGAGTCCCGACAAAGCTTCCAACTTTTCACGCTCTTGTGAATGCAGCTTTTCCAATTCTTCCTTTTTCTTGTCTACAATTTGGATTTGAGCTTCCAAATTTTCTTTAATGGCTTCCGCTTCATTACGCTTTCGTTGAACTTCTTCCTGTTTTTGGTTCAACATAATTTCACGCTGCTTAAGCTTGTTTTCTGCTTGCTGAATCTTTTGATTACGTACAGCTACTTCTTTTTCTAAATCTGCTTTCTTGTTCAAAAACTTTTCCTTGACTTCAAGCAATTTGTTCTTCTTAATCACTTCAGCTTCTGTCTCAGCGTCTTTAATGATGCTTTGATATTTTGCTTTCATTGAATGTTTGATAGCAAAATAAGTAATGGCACCACTTAAAATGCATGCTACAATTGCCGCTATTACTATTGTTGTCATCTTATAATTGTTATATAATTAAAAACGCACAACCTATCTGCCAAGAACACGTCTCTTGTCAGCGAAGGTGTGCGCAAATATTTCAGTTTAAATAATGACTTATTTTTTACTGATAAAACTATCCAATTCTTTTGTCAGCTCTTCTAATTTTTCCACATATGGTTTTGTGTCATTCTTATCTTTGTTTGACACATTGTTGAAAGCTAATTCTAATGCTGCCATAGCCCAATGTTTATTGGAATCTAAATCTGGCATCCATTTACGATATTTATTCAATGTCTTATCTATTAGCTTGGCTGCTTCCCGATATAATATCTCATCTTCACGATGAATATTCAACGGGTATCGTTGGCAGTCAATCAGCAAATTAATTTTCATCATTTTTTCGTCTATCATACAATCACTCTTAAATTATTGGTTTAATAAAGCGATGCATTTGTCGACTTCACGCACAAGGCTGTTCAATCGTTGTTTGGTATCCTTGATGTCTTTGTCAAACAATCGGATTGTTCGAGCCATTTTTAAATTGGTGTATTGTACTTCTAATTCTTGTTGCTCCGTCTTCATTTTTGCAAGTTCGGCATTTTTATTGACCAATTGTTGCTTTAACTGGTCATTTTCCTGCTCCAATTGATTATATAGAAACATTAAATGTCTTAATCTTGCTTCAAATGTACTTATAAGCTTTTTATCTTCTTCCGTCATTCTACACCAAATTCTACACAAATATAGACGTTTGAAGTTAAACTTGAAAATATTTTGAAGAGTTTTTAAAGAAAAAGTATGAAATATATCTTTAAAGGCTCATTTTAATGTTTTATAGGAAAGGATATGATAGGTAATTGCTGCAGCAATAGTAATAAAAAGACATTGTAAACCTAAAATATCTGTTACGGTAAATGTACAATATAATAAAGTTACCCATATCATGGAAATTGAAATAATTTTTGCGCGAAGAGGGATGGCTTTATGTTCTCTGAAATGACGGATGTATGGCCCAATTTGTTTCTGGTTAAGTAGCCAGTTATACAATTGAGGTGAACTGCGAAAATATAGAGTGGCTGATAATAATAAAAAAGGTGTTGTGGGAAGAATCGGTAAAAAGATGCCTATAATTCCCAAAGCCAATGATAGACTGCCTAATATAATTAATATGACTCGATACATATATTTGGAAAATAAAAAAGAACATGTGATTTACATGTTCTTTTTACTTTTGCACGGGAGGAGAGGCTCGAACTCCCGACACCCGGTTTTGGAGACCGGTGCTCTACCAACTGAGCTACTCCCGTGTTTGCGGATGCAAAAGTAGTATTATTATTTTAATATGCCAAAATTATTGGCGTTATTTTTTTGTGTTTCTTATAATAGAATACCTAAGTCGTTGAGCATGAATCTGTAGACTTCTGCTTTTTTTTCAATGGATAATGGATAAGCGCGACTAGATGAAGGCATTCTATATAGATGAAGCGTTCTGTCTTCAAAAAAGAACGGTGTACTTTCTCCTACGGCAGGTTCTTTGGTGTCAATTTGGTTGAGTATAATGTCTGTTGCCTTTTGCCCAGTTGTTATTATCGCTTTACATAGCGGCATTTGCTTCAAAAGTAACCTGATATCTGTTGGTTCAATCACCTCCAAGTATTTATCGGACGCATTGTCTTGTAAACGACGGACAATTGTGGCTGTATCGTATAACGCAATGCCTTTTTCTGTAAGGAACTCTATGAGAAGTTCCTTGCAGAATGCCTTTTTGTGGGGCATCAGAAAATAATCCTTGTTCCCATAAAATATTAATCCGAAAATTCTCCACATGTCATTTTGTAGATTCGGATAAAAGAAGTCCATACTCCATCTCTTTCGAGGAGGAGGGAAACTTCCTAACATCAGTATTTGAGCACCGTTAGGTATAAAAGGTTCTAAAGGATGTTCTTCGAATGTCACCAGACGCTTTTTATTCTTGTGGCTTCGGTTCTTTTTTGGCAAGCAATACGATGTTATACACGTATTCATTCATCCATTCTTCCGAATACCCTAAAGCTTGTTTGTACTTTCTGATGGCTAAACAAGTCTTGTGTACACTATCATCTTTCCAATCGGTTTTGGTTACGATGTCGTGAACAGCTTTTTCAGTCATAGAACGGATCAACTTCTTGAATATTCCCGGCATACGGAATTTCCATTGCATTAAGTTGCCGATAAGCATCATCAAATCCTGGCTGAATCCTTGGAACATGAACAAATATGTTTTCACATCATTTACGTTCTTAACGTTCTTTTTGATGGAATTATCTATTTCCTTGAAGAAATTGTCTGGTAATCCATATATGTCAGTCAACATTTTCTTGCAACGTGATTTTTCAGCCACTCCTAATTTGTTATTTTGTGTAGCAATCTTTAATGTACGCTTGAATACTGCCATATCCGGTAGGAAGTTAATATTGGTAATACCAATGTTGGATGCCATTACAGCTTGGTAATATACACGAATCAATGTCATGAAGTCTTCCATGCCACCAACTCTCACATTTTCTTCCGCATCGTTTTGTTTCTTGCTGAATAATTTGGAAAATATACTCATGTTATTTTGTTATTTTTGATTTGGCTGCAAAGATATAAAATGTTCTACCAACATTCAATATCTTTTTCAATATCTTTCATTTTATCTTTAGTAAATACAGGATTCTTGATACCCTTTCGCTTTTGTCTCTGATAGTCATCCAATAGACGGAATGCATACTTACCTAATAATGTTATGGCTATCAAGTTACAGATGGTCATTAGTCCCATACAGATATCAGCCAATGTCCATGCTAAATCTAAGCTGGCTAATGCTCCGAACAATACCATACCTCCAGATGCTATACGAAATACGGTCATGATAGTTTTGTTCTTGGTAATATATCTAACGTTGGCTTCACCGTAATAATAGTTGCCGATAATACTGCTATAGGCGAAGAATAATATGGCAATAGCAACAAAGATGCTCCCGAAATTCCCGACTTCACTACTCAATGCGTTTTGAGTAAGTTGTACTCCATTGATGTCACCGGTTAATGGAACTCCACTAAACAAAATGATGAATGCGGTACATGTACAGATAATCAAAGTGTCGGTAAATACTCCCAAAGCTTGTATTAGACCTTGTTTGACAGGGTGACTTACGTCAGCAGTAGCTGCTACGTTCGGAGCTGAACCCATGCCGGCTTCATTGCTGAATAGTCCTCGTTTGATTCCTTGCATAACTGCTATACCAATTCCACCTCCCAATGCCTGTTCCCAACCGAATGCATGACTGATAATCATTTTAAAAACAGCTGGCAGATGCTCTATGTTCAGAATGATAGTGATGACTGCCAATATAATATATCCTAATGCCATGATAGGTACGATAATACTACTTACTTTAGCAATTCGTTGAATACCTCCGAAGAAGATAATCAGTGATAGAATGGTCAGTATAGCACCAATGATGTGATTGTCAATGTGGAATGCTTCTTCAAAAGCAGCACAAATAGTATTACTTTGTACGGAATTGAAAGCAAAACTGAATGTGAAGATGATGAGTATAGCAAACAGAATTCCCATCCAAGGTTGCTTTAATCCTTTTTTCATGTAATAAGCAGGACCACCGATAAAGGAATCTTTTCCATGGATTTTATATAATTGAGCTAATGTCGATTCTATGAAAGCGCTGCTTGAACCTAATAAAGCAACAATCCACATCCAGAATACAGCTCCTGGTCCACCTACAGTGATGGCTGTGGCTACACCAGCTAAATTTCCTGTACCGATACGGCTTGCCAATGAAATCATGAATGCTTGAAAAGAAGAAATATGATGTTCACGACCTTCTTGCTTGCTAGTTGATTCGCCTAGGACTTTAATCATTTCTCCTAACATGCGGAATTGTACGAACTTAGTCTTGTAGGTAAACCAAAGAGCGCATCCCAACAACATGATGATGAGGATGTAACTCCATAAGGCATCGTTGATGATACTTAAAATTGATGTATTGTCCATTGTTTATTCTTCTTTAAGGGTAAAATAAAACTTATGTGAATGAAATACGGGCGTAATTAAATCGAAACGGATGAAATCAGCCAATAATTTGCAAGCAGTGTACCGGCTGAACCTACATAATTTACAGCATTGATTCAAGCTTAATTCTCCTTTTTCTCTTAATATATCCATGAGCTGCTGTTCCTTTTCTGTGAAGGAAACAAATGAACCTCTTGTTTTGTTAGTTTGTTGCCAAATTCTTAAATGAACCGGTGAAGCCAATATGTTTTCATCCTTGATGCGGACATAGGCTTTGAGTTTGTTTTCCTCATCGATGGCATATATGGGCTTGTTGGGTACTTCATCAATGATAACTTCCAATATGGTTTTACCCTCTACTATATGGGGTATGTTGAGTACATGCACTGGTGGTTGGCAATAGATGGATGCAGCTGCTTCGATCATATATATTTCTTCTTCCGAACGAATTCCAGCCATTTTACCGTTATCCTTAACACCCACAAGCAAACGTCCACCTTTGGTGTTGGCGAATGCAGACAAACTTTTGGCTATCTTCTTTGCATCTGATATCTCAAATTTGAAATCCTGAAGTTCGTGCTCTCCTTCAGAAACCAAATCTTTTATATATTGTGCATCAGTTCGTATCCGTTTCATGTTGCAAAGTTACGAAATTTTATTCTGAGTTTGTTTGTATTCTGATAAAAGTATACACCGTTTGTAAAATACATTAACGGAAAATTCCAAGTGTTTTTATGTATTCTATGTTAATCGATACAAATAAGGAATAGTTTCAGTATATTTTTATAAAACAAACACCTTCAGATCATAATCTATCCGAAGGCGTTTGTTTTAAGATATGAGGAAAATCCCATTAATTAATTTTCTTTCAGAGCATCGGCTATGATTTCAGCCATGCGTTGTACTCCTTTCTCATTAGGATGAATGCCGTCATCGAATAACAAGGCGGTTTCATGAGCAAAGAGAGTGTGTAAGTCGATTATTTGGAGTTTGTACTTCTTGGCTACTTCTTGTTGAATAGGAATTACACCATTAACGATAATGGAATCATTGATATTCCATGACTGCTTGAAAGCAGGCAGTGGTGTACAAAGGATGATTTTAGTCCGTTTGGGATTAAGCTTGGCAATCATCTGTTCCAAATCTTTCTTGAATTCATCTCCATATTGCCAATTCTGTGGCTTGGTGTCATTGGTCCCTAACTTGATGATAGCTATATCTGGTTGGAAAGCTACTGCGTCTTCCCAAGCTTTTTCGTTCATGTAAGGACGATCACCCTTGTTTAGAAGTGTCCGTCCACCTACACCGAAATTCTTAACCCAATATTGTTCACCTAACTTCTGTTGCAATAAAGCTGGATATCCGTGTTGGGATGCCATATCGATACCATGCCCATCTGTAATGCTATTACCGATACATGCTACACGGATTGCATTTGGTGCTGGAGCCTTCCGATTATCCAACCAGTTGCCTAAATCGTTCATTAGTTGGTCGTGATATTTGAACCAGGGACCGAAACCGAAACCATGGTCACCTGTTGGATATACAAACATGGAACATTCATTACCAGCATTGCGCATTGCTGCATAATAAGTCAATCCGTTGGTTACAAAAGGTACCAGACGGTCATCGCTGGCAGTAATGATTAAAGCAGGAGGAGTGAGATGACGTTTGACGGCATGCTGAGTAGAGTATTTACGCACTAG
>JAEIGA010010109.1_pt1 | contig 14297 bp, 14 predicted proteins | sample 9270691 | NCBI WGS metagenome assembly JAEIGA01 (sample SAMN17057246, study PRJNA624740) | gut metagenome | biome: biome; isolation source: fecal sample | host: Bos grunniens | place: China: Xizang | collected 2019 | reverse complement strand
TGAAAGAGCGCAGGAGCTTGCAGAGCAAGGTGAAAAAGAGCTTATTCTTGTTCGTTTGGAAACTTCTCCTGAAGATATTGAAGGTATGGTTGTTTGTAGCGGTATTTTAACAGTTAGAGGTGGTATGACATCTCATGCTGCAGTTGTTGCAAGAGGTATGGGAACATGCTGCGTAGCTGGTTGCGGTGAGCTAACAGTTAATAGTGATGATAAAGTATTATCTACAAAAGAAGGTCAAGAATTCCATGAGGGTGATTACATCTCAATAGATGGATCTACTGGTTTTGTATATGGAGAAAAGATAGAGACTGTTGATGCAAATGTATCAGGAGATTTTGCTAAGTTTATGGGATGGGCAGATAAGATAAGAACTCTTGAGGTTCGTACTAATGCTGATAACCCAAGAGATGCTAAAAAAGCATATGAATTTGGAGCACAAGGAATTGGTCTATGTAGAACAGAGCATATGTTCTTTGAACCAGATAGAATAGCTGCCATTAGAGAGATGATTGTATCAGAAACACCAGAGCAAAGAGCAGATGCTTTAAATAAAATACTTCCAATGCAAAGAGGAGATTTTGAAGAATTATTTAGAACAATGAAGGGATATCCTGTAACAATAAGATTATTAGATCCACCACTTCATGAATTCTTACCAAAGAAAGATGATGAAATAAAAGAATTAGCTAAAGATATGGGAATAACATATAAGAAACTAAAAGGAATAGTATCAGACTTACATGAATTTAACCCAATGATGGGATTTAGAGGATGTAGACTTGATGTTAAATATCCAGAGATTGCTGTAATGCAAACTAAAGCGATTATAGAAGCTGCTATAAATGTTCAAAATGAAGGAATTAAAGTTATTCCAGAAATAATGATACCTCTTGTAGGAGATACAAAAGAGCTTAGATTTGTTAAGAACATCGTTGAAGAAACAGCTAATGAATTATTAAAGAATAGTGGCTCTAAAGTTAAATATCATATTGGTACAATGATTGAGATACCAAGAGCATGTTTAATGGCTGATGAAATAGCAAGAGATGCAGAATTCTTCTCATTTGGTACAAATGACTTAACTCAGTTAACATATGGATTTAGCCGTGATGATGCGGGTAAGTTCTTAAAATACTACTACGAAGAGAAGATATTTGAATTTGATCCATTCCAAAAAGTAGATCAAAAAGGTGTTGGAAAATTAATGCAAATGGCTATAAAAGATAGCAAGAAAGTAAGACCTGATATAGAGCTTGGAATATGTGGAGAGCATGGAGGTAACCCACCAACAGTTGAGTTCTGTCATAATATCGGACTAACATACGTATCATGTTCACCATTTAGAGTTCCAATAGCAAGACTTGCAGCTGCACAAGCAGCAGTTAAAGCTGATAAAAAATAGTAATAAAAGGGCTAGGATTACCTGGCTCTTTTTGATATAATTCGATATGAGGTGATTATATGAAAATAGCAACATGGAATATAAATGAATGCGTTGGAATTACATGTAATTTAGATAATCAGCAAACTACTGATAAGATTAATGTGGACAATGTTACAGAAATAGTTGATAAAATAAATGAATATGATTTTGACTTGATATGTTTTCAAGAGTATCCAACATATATAGATGATAGTATTTCATTAACCGAGGAGATACTAAATAAGACTAAATTAAAATACTATGCACAAAAAGATACGTATGATTCTTATTTATTTAAAGGCGGTAGAGTTGGAGTATCTGTATTTTCAAAGTATGAGATTGTAGATACACATTACACATTATTTGGTAATCCACATATGGTAAAGGTTAGTTCAAGTGGAAATACATATTATTCATTCGATAAACCAATAATAAAAATTAAAATAAACAAAGACGATACTTTATATACGATAATTACAGGACACGCAATGGCTTTTGCACCATTCGATAAAACGGAATTTGATTATCCAGAGTCATATAAACCATTAGAAGAATTAATTTGCTCTTCTACAGAAGACAAACTAATAGTATTAGGAGATTTTAATACAGAGAGTTTATACAAGATTATTCCGCAGATTGTAGGTAAAGTAAAGGATGTTATTGATGGTCCAACAACAAAAGACTACTACGAAAAACGTGGAGAAGTTCATATGGATTATATTTTGATTAACGATAAAATGACTTGTAGTAACGTTACGAAGATTGATAATTTTTCTGATCATTATATTATGGGAGCAGATATAGAATAAATTAATATTATAGATATAGATTTATGGAGGATATATGAGAAAGACTTGGTATCATGGGAGCGATAAGAAAATAGATAGATTTAATCCATATGCATTTGATTTAGGAAATACATTTCAAAAATTTGGATGGGGTACATTTTGTTTTAAAGATTATGAGTATACAAAAAAGTTTACTATGATGAGATGTATTCAGCACTACTATGATAGTATTAAGACTCAAGAGAATAAAGATTTTCTACATACTAATCGTTGTACGTGGGATTTTGTAAATGAAAGACCAATTACGACTAAAGTAGGTTTAGACTTCATAATTGATAATATGATTGGAACAAACATATACATTCATTATATAGACGTATCTACACTAAAAATTAAAGGAATTGGTAATGATGTAACACATGATGAATTTACATTTAGAGACAGTGATGTTACCCCAATTAAAATTGAAACAATTACATTTACAAAAGAGCTACTAGAGGAATATCTAATGATAGTAAATGATGTAAATGCGTATAGAAATAAATTGGTAGAAATATCACATAACTACAACAGGGGATTTTTATCATTGTTCATTACATACGACTATACAATTAATAGACCTGAAATAGAAAAAATTATTGTAGCTATAGATGAAGGGAAGCTAAAAGTTGGAAATGACATAGAAAAATATATCAAGGAAAACAATATAAATATCTATAAGATACCAGTCCTAACAAGAATAAAAAAGAGTATTTTAGGAATGATTAATAAAAAGATTTTTAGAGCTAAATACATTGATAAAATGAAGAAATTCGACACGCAGTAAGTATTTAATGAGAGAAAAGTGCTATACAACTTGACATAATATAGAAAACATGATAGAATAATAAACATTAACCAAGACTTTTATGCCCAAGTTCTTGGACCGAAAGGGTGTATTTTATGAAGAAGTTTTTGTCCACGATCCTCGGCGCATTAACGGGGCTCGTTGTCATGGCACTATTTGTCGGGCTTTACACGCAGTGCGAGATTGCTCAGACTTATTCGATTTTCAGTTCCTCGAAGACTCAGGTCTTCCTGGAGTTGATGCTCGTATTCGGAACAGCAAACCGAGTGATTGAGTGGGTGAAAGAAACCACCAATCTTGAGAGGCTACTTGATACAATCCTTTCTGCTGGTGTTGCAGTTGGACTCCAGATTCTTAAGCCGGGGTTCTTGACACAATGGATTACGGCCAAAGAATGCCTCACTCAATTCATTTGGCCGATGGTCATTGCGGCCGTACTCTCGGCATATGCGTCTCCGGCAATCCAAAAGGCGTTGATGGAGAAAAAGGGATGAGAGCATCATTTAAGGTGGAGGGCATACCACCTTATTTTTTTTGCTTATAATTAAAATTTTTGTATATCAGGAAATATTGACTTTTATAAATTATGAATATATACTCAAGCTGTTGTTGCACTGCAAATAATTGTCAGTCACAATGTATATATGTGATGGAGCTTATATTGCTTCATCTAGGCTTTTGTAGGATGTTATGGTCATATACATCTTACCCGACTATTAAGGAGGAATTCGTTATGATGGTTTAATATTTTGTTTATGACATTGATACGAAAGGACATAAATGAATATTAGAATAGGGGGACTAATGGAAATGTACAGAAATGAACCCGTAGATGTACCTGTGGATGTCAAATGTTACTTATGCAATTCACTCATTGAAGGATATGTTGAAGCAAGCACAAAAGTATTCATATGTCCTGAATGTGGGAAATTGGTGCGGATGAGCTTATGCATAAATCCAAACGAACAGGAAAATGGGAATGACGAACAGTAGAGGATTCAAGCCAAATGTCTTAGGAGGCAAGTGAAATGGATGAACTTAAATTCTTGGAAGGCACATGTCACTGCTGTGGACATCAGATTGTGGGATGTGTAGCAGCCACTATCGAACACTTTCGGTGTAAGGAATGTACTGCAATCATTCCGGTTGCGCTGTGTGATATCAAAGAGTATCCGGAAAATGAAGCGTATCTGACACGTCTTGATTTGCCCGAAACGGAGGTTTAAAATGACAGATTCTGTTGAGTACCACGTTGTAAGGTGTGAAAAATGTCCCCATTGTGGAGAGGAAGTCAAGGGCTTGTTACCAACAGTAAGCCATGGATTTGAATGTCCGATATGTAACGAGGTAATCAGAGTCGTAAACTGCTATACGTATGAAACAAAGTATTTCAGTAAAATCACCAATAAGCTGAAACCTGCAAAAATCAAAGGACCGGATATTAAGATTCGGTGCACAGGATGTAAGCATGTATTCGATGCGACAAATGTGCATGATGGTGAAATTCGTATTTGCCCTAAGTGCGGAGAAAAGACCAAAATCAAACGCGTAGCTGGAATGTGCGAAGGATGTTGGTCTGGTATCGAAAGGTTTGTACAGGAAGGTGTACACGTTGTTAGATGCAATGTGTGTGGAAATTACCAGCCGGTATTATAATTAGTTCATGACCAACAAAAGAGCTTTGTCTTCGGATAAGGCTCTTTTGTGTTGACAAATAAAAAATGATATGTTAGTATTATAACAATTTATAAAGCAATGAGAGTGAGGAGTAAATATTATTCGTACTGTAGAGAGAAGATGGTTGGTGAAAATCTTTGTATAGAGAATATTGAAGCAGCACTTAAGCTATGAAAAGAACGAGAGTTATCTTTAGTAAAATTCATCGGAGTCCTACCGTTATAGAGGAAACAGTATGATAGTACTGGTTGAGTGCAAGAGCAATCTTGAATATAGGTGGTAACACGGATATAGTATATATTCGCCCTAGGCTAATTATAGCCTAGGGCTTTTTGTAGTTTTTTGCACACTTTTTATTGCTTGGAAAAGGAGGTAATTTTATGAAAGTTTTAGAAAAATCAAAGAAACTTGAAAACGTCAAATATGCGATAAGGGGACCTATTATGGAGGCGGCGAAAAGTATCGAACAAGATGGTTTTGAGATATTAAAACTTAATATTGGTAATCCGGCAGTATTTAATTTTAGTGCACCAGATTATATTCTTGATGGTATGAAGGATAACATTAAAAATACTCAAGGGTATTCTGATTCAAAAGGATTGCTCGAGGCAAGATTTGCTATTAAGGACTATTATCTGACTAAAGATGTTAGTATTCAGACAGATGACATCTATATTGGAAATGGAGTAAGTGAGCTTATTTTAATGTCTATGCAAGCATTAGTAAATAATGGTGATGAAATATTAGTTCCAATGCCTGATTATCCATTATGGACTGCTTCTGTTAATTTAGCAGGAGGTAAAGCTGTACACTATACATGTGATGAAGATAATGAATGGTATCCAAATATTAATGATATTAAAAATAAAATAACTGAAAGAACAAAGGGTATCATTATCATTAATCCAAATAATCCAACTGGAGCAGTTTATCCAAAGGAAGTTTTAGAACAAATTATGGAAATAGCTAAAGAAAATGAGTTAATAATTTTTTCTGATGAGATATATGATAGATTGGTATTTGATGATATTAAACATATATCTATTGCATCGCTTTCAAATGATATACCGGTTATTACATTTAGTGGGTTATCAAAGTCACATATGGTCGCTGGATTTAGAATTGGTTGGATGTGTATTTCAGGTAATAAGGAGTATATAAAGGACTATATTGATGGAATTAATCTTCTTTCATCAATGAGATTATGCTCTAATGTACCAGGACAAAGTATTATTGCAAAAGCTATAAAAGATACAGAAAGTACAAAGAAATATTTAATACCAGGCGGTAGATTATATGAGCAAAGGGAATGTATATATAACAGACTAAAGAGCATACCAGGAATAACTGTTGTTAAACCAAAAGCTGCTTTTTATATCTTTCCAAAGATAGATAGTAAAATGTATAACATCTGTGATGATGAAAAATTTGTTCTAGATTTTCTCAAATCAAAACATATATTATTTGTAAATGGAACAGGGTTTAATTATGATAAACAAGATCATTTTAGATTGGTATATCTTGCAGAATGTGATAAGCTTAAATGTGCTACAGATAGCCTGGAGGAGTTCTTAAAAAATATAAATAGGAAATAAATATAACTTGATAGCTTGATGTAAATAGTTTGATATGATAAAGTAAAAAAGTAAAAGGAGGAATTAATTATGGATATTACAAGACCAGTATTTATGGAAGTAAATTTAAATAATTTTGAATATAATATAAATAGTATACAAGAGATGGTAGGAGATAATGTTAAGCTTATGCCAGTTATTAAGGCTAGTGGATATGGTACACAAATTAATGATAGATTAGATGTAATCAATAAATTTGATATTGTTGCAGTTGCTAATGTAGATGAAGCGGTGCATATGCGTGAGATTGGATATGAAAAAGAAGTATTTGTTTTAAATCAACCATATGAATCAGAAATAGAAAAGATTATAAAATATAATATTGTTGTTGGTATTAGCTCTCATGGTTTTGCTGATAAGCTAGCAGAAACTGGTAAAGAGGTTACAGTACATGTAGAGGTTGGTACTGGTATGGGAAGAACAGGAGTTCATCCATATAGAATAGATGAGTTCTTAAATTATTTAGCTCCAAATATTAAGGTAGAAGGAATATATACTCATTTTTCTTCTGCAGATATTGATGATGAATATACTAGAAAACAATTAAAATCATTTAATGCTGCTGTAGATACTGCAAAAGGTATACTTGGAGATATTAAATACATACATGCTGCAGCTTCTAATGCACTCATTAATTATCCAGAGGCTAGATTTAATTTAGTAAGACCAGGAATAATTATATATGGCTATCCAGGAGCTGATGACACATTAGAAAAAATTGATTTAAAACCGGTAGCTAAATTAAAAGCTACAGTTACTTTCTTAAAAGAAGTAGAGGAGGGAACTAGCATTGGATATAGCAGAAGTTATATAACAACTAGACATACAAAGGTTGCTACTATTCCAATTGGATATGCTGATGGATTTAGAAGAACATTCTCAAATGGTTGGGAAGTAATGATTAGAGGTAATAAAGTACCAATTATTGGTAAGGTTTGTATGGACGGTTTTATGGCTGATGTTACAGATATTGAAGATGTTCAAGTTGGTGATGAAGTTATTATCTGGGATAATGAGAATATCAAATTAGAAGAGCTAGCGGAAAAATGTAACACAATTAATTATGAAATCATATCTACTATAGGGACAAGAGTACCAAGAAAGTTTGTTAGAGAGTAGATAAATCTACTTAAATATATTGCATATTATGTTAAACTGGGTTATAATGGTCGTTGACATTTGGTAAATCACCAATGTTGGCGACTTTTTCACTTAGAGGCCTACAACAATTGAAAGGTAAGGTGGAAACAATGGCTGAGATTGTCGAAACACGGAAAAAAACTAAGACAGGAATTGGTGACGTAATTAAGGAGTTCTCTGGCACAACTAGATGGGGTTCTAAGCCGAACGAAGCAATTATCAAGTTAGGCACGGAATTCTGTCAGGAACTGCTGGACTACGCTGACAAGCTTGACAACATGGACACGGTTCATCGTCTGGGATTGTTCGCTAACACGGTACTTGCACTTGTTGCTGGTACAAGATGTTACGATACTATTTCCAAAGAGGAATTCGAGGCATTCAATGGAATCTTTGAAGTTCTCAAGCTTCTGAGAGCTGAAATGATTCTGGGGACGGATTTTAATGACATCTTTGATCGACTTATGTATATCAGAGAAATTTTCATGACCAATACGGCAAAACGTGAAGATTTTGACTGCAAGGAAAGACAGTTCATGATTTTCCCAAGTTATATCGATGTTTACGAAATCGTGACAATGATTATCAACAATTGGGAGAAGCTCTGCGAGTCGGATGATTTTTCTATGCTGTTTATCAACTTCCGAAACGACTGGTACAAAGCGGAGACAGATTGTGACTATTATAGTGACGATATTCTTGACAGTACTAAGAAATCTACGGATGTTGAATCGGAAGAAGAGAAGCAGGAAAAGAATCCGGACTACACAAGAATGTTTAAGGAAATGCTTAGAACACGTATCGGCAAGTAATCAGACATAAAGGCAAAATGGAAAGTTGACTCCGTATGGGGTCAGCTTTCTTGCTCTTATATATTCAAATGTGAAATATTAAACAAGTATAAATATAATAATTATTTAAAAAAAATAATCTTGATATACTTTTTTTGGTGTTATAAAATGCAGATATAAAATGAGAAGCAAAATAAGATAAAGAGGTGTTAATATGAGAGATAGTTTTAAAGATGTAGCTGCAAATAGCAGTAATCCAAATTGGGAGAATATGATAAAGAGAAAAGATAGTCTGTATAAGCGTGAGAATGACATTAGAAGCGATTTCGAGAGAGACTATACACGTTTACTTCATTGTAATGCTTATAGAAGATTAAAGCATAAGACACAGGTATTTTTCTCTCCAAAAAGTGATCATGTTTGTACAAGAATAGAGCATGTAAATTATGTTGAATCCATTAGTAATACAATAGCAACATATTTAGGATTAAATACACAGTTAACAAGAGCAATAGCAACAGCTCATGATATGGGACATAGTCCATTTGGTCATAAGGGTGAAACGGTACTTAATGAAATATGCAAAAGAGATATTGGTACAACATTCTGGCATGAGAAAAACGGAGTTCATTTTGTAGATGATATAGAGCTTCTTGAGGATGATAAGGGTAATTTAAGAAATCTTAATCTTACATATGCAGTAAGAGATGGTATTATATCTCACTGTGGTGAAATAGATGAGAACTCATTAAAGCCAAGAACAGAATACATAGATTTAAAAGATTATACATATCCAAATGAGTATAACCCATATACATGGGAAGGGTGTGTTGTTAAGATATCAGATAAAATATCATACATTGGTAGAGACTTAGAAGATGCTCTTCATTTACAATTACTAGACAGATATAGAATAAAAGAGCTAAAAGGTATTCTTAATATAAGTGATGAAAAGACTCTTAATAATCCAAATATTATTAATGATCTTATTAAAGATTTATGCCAAAATAGTAGTATAGAAAAAGGTTTGTGTTTCTCAGAAGAGATGCTTAATCTATTAGATAAAATAAAAGAGTTTAATTATAAGAATATATACGCTCATCCAAGACTTGCAGCATCTAATGAGTATTTTTCTGTAATAATTAACAGAATATATGAGACTTTGAAGAGCTGTTATAACGATGGAGAAATATATAAGGGTCTTTCAAAGGTAGAGAAATTTTACCCAAATACAGTACAGATATTTAAAGAATGGTTATACAAGTATTCAGATTTAACTGATAGAGCTGATACTAATCTAAAAAATAAGGTTGTCTATAAGCTATCAAAAGGTAATGAAAAGGAGTATTATAGATCAATTGTAGACTTTATTGCTGGAATGACAGATAACTATGCAATCGATGTCTATAACGAGATTTTGAGGTTTTAGAGTTTGACATAATATTTAAATTATTATATAATTAAGTAATACAGCAAGAAGCTGAAGAGTTTTTATGAAGTTCCAGACTATACACAAGGAGGTGTAAAAAAATGATGGCACTTCGGGTTATTCTCACTGTTCTTCTGCTGATCCCTTACGCATACCTTTGGGTCGTGCGGTTCAAGAAGGGTGGCGTGAAGAAGGCCGGATTTGCGAATTACGCTTCTCTGACCATCATCAGCCTGCTTCTCATTGCCATTTGGGCACCTGTCCTCAGATGAAATCGATGGTATGAAAAAGCAGTAAAGGAGGCAAATGACTTGTGTCAGATGCCTCCGATTTTTTTATTATAGGATCGATGTTTGAAATTTACATAATGTTATGGTATGATATATGTATTAGTTATAATTATATGAAGGAGATAGAGCTATGTTAGAAGAAATTGATATAAATGATTTTTTTATTATAAATGCTTGTATCAAAAATATGCCATATGAATTAATTGCTAGGACATTAAAGATGGATATGGATCAATTCAATCTAAAGTTAGAATCTTTGAAAAAGAAGGGGTTTGATGTATATCCAGGCATGGAAGGAACGAAGTTAATATCTAAAGATATGGAGATATATAATCGAATCATACGTGGAGAATCTGATGATGATATTGAAATTGCTCTTAAGCTGAAAGGTAAAAGCGATATATATAGAACTATAAGAAAGATTGATAAATTAAGAAGCGGAAAACCAAATGATGTTCCGAAAAAAGAGACAAAAGCAGTTACATTAAGCCAAGAAATTCAAGATCAAATAATTGAATGGAGAATGCAAGGAATTCATGTAAGTAGAATCGCAAAAATGTTAAACATGCATCCAAATACATTCGAGTCATTTATTTCCAATCTAGTTAAGTGTGGTAATGCTGATCCAAGACTAGTTGAATTATGGAAAGGAGAAGATACTTGGATAAGAAAAAGAAAGCCTGTTGAAGAGCCATCAGAAGAAGTACTAGATAACCAATCAGAAGATTTTGAAATTTAATTTAAATAATCACTTGACTAATAAAAAAATTAATATTAAAATGAACGAATAAAGTGTTCTAAAGAACACCGTCTACGGAGGGTGTTCATACCTCCGTGGATGTATCCGATTAGGAGGGAAGTATATGAACATGGAAAATATTCGGTCAGTTGGCCTCAGCGAGGGCGCAGTCTGCGTTACTCTCGCAAAAGGCGCAAAAACTACCCAGCTCTATGCCAAAGCAAAGGCGTTGAGCAAGGGTAAGTTCACGACAAGGGAGGAAGAAATGCCTACGTTCAAGAAGGTTTTCATCACCTTCAAGGACCCGTCCAAGACGCAGAGCATGTTCGCATACCTCTCTGCTAACCTTGTGAAAGACTGAAATTCCAAAAGCCCCCGTGAGTTTGGTAACTTGCGGGGGCGAAGACATTTTAAAAAGTTAAAGTAATAAATCACTAAATCTTTTAATAAATTATATTGAAAGGTTTGGTGATTTTTTATGCATAAATATAAGCTAGCGTTAGTTGGTGCAACTGGAGTAGTAGGTGAAATAACAAGAAAAGTATTGGAAGAATATAATCTACCAATAAATGAATATAGATTTTTTGCTTCAAGTAAGTCTGCTGGAAAGATAATTTTGTTTAATAATAAAGAATATGAGGTACAGGAGCTAGGGGAGAATTCTTTTGACGAAGGTTTTGATTATGCAATATTTGTAGCAGGAAGCAAAGTATCTGAAAAGTATATACCAACAGCAGTAGAGCATGGATGCACGTGTATAGATAATAGTAGTTTTTATAGAATGATAAAAGGAATACCTCTTGTAGTACCAGAGGTAAATTTAGATGATATAGAGCATAATGAGGGGATAATAGCTAATCCAAATTGCTCTACAATAGAAGCTACAGTTGTACTTAGTCCACTAGATAGGGCATACAGAATTAAAAGAGTTATTTATTCTACATATCAGGCAGTATCAGGAGCAGGAATGGGGGGTATAAAGGATTTACAATCTGGAATAGAAAAGTATATTCATGGAAATAAATATGAATTAAATAAGTTTCATTATGAGATATTCAATAATTGTATTCCGCAGATAGGAGACTTTGAAGATGATAGATATACTTCTGAAGAGCATAAGATGATAGATGAAACAAGAAAGATACTTAAAAGATCAAGCATGCCAATTACAGCAACAACTGTAAGAATACCAGTATTTAATTCTCATAGTGAATCTATCAACATTGAGTTTGAGAAAGAGTATGAGATAAATGACTTAATAGAGACACTAAAATTATCACCAGGAATTACTATTAAAGATGATATAGCAAATAATATATATCCAATGCAGATAGATACTAATAACCAAGATAAAGTATTTGTTGGAAGAATAAGAAGAGACTATAGTGTAAAGTCTGGTGTTAATCTATGGGTAGTAGCTGATAACGTAAGAAAAGGAGCTGCTACTAATGCAGTACAAATATTAGAAGGGTTAATAGATAGAAGGGATAGAATTAATAATAGAAAAGAATTTTAATTTTATGTATTGATATAATTTGTTAAGTATTATATAAATAAAGTATTAGTATAGCGAACTTAATTAAGTTGCTACCTAAATGAGAAAGAATTCGTATTTAATATAAAGGAGGAATTCTTATGAAAAATATTATTTTTAAAGGATGCGGAACGGCAATCGCTACACCATTTAATGAGAACGGTGTAAATTTTGAGGTATTTGGAGATTTAATAGAAAACCAAATATCAGAGGGAGTAGACGCTATTATAGTCTGTGGTACAACAGGAGAAGCGGCTACAATGACTGAACAAGAGAGAAAGGATACTATTAAGTTTGTAGTAGACAAAGTAGCTGGTAGAATACCAGTAATAGCAGGAACAGGTTCTAATAATACTGCAGCTGCTATTGAAATGACAAAGTATGTAGAGTCTATTGGAGTAGATGGAGCATTAGTAGTAACTCCATATTACAATAAGACAACACAAAAAGGATTAGTAGAGCACTATAAGGCTATAGCAAGTAGTACTAAGTTACCAATTATAGTTTATAGTGTACCAAGTAGAACAGGTGTTAATGTTGCTCCAGATACATGTTTAGAATTATCTAAGATAGATAATATAGTTGCTATAAAAGAAGCAAGTGGTAATATATCACAAGTAGCTAAGATAGCTTCTTTATGTGGCGATAACTTAAATATATATTCTGGTAATGATGATCAAATTGTTCCAGTATTATCAGTAGGTGGTATAGGTGTTATATCAGTTTTATCTAATGTATATCCAAAGTATACACATGAAATGGTATATGATTATTTAAATGGTAATGTAGCTGAAGCTACTAAGAAACAACTAGCTTGTTTAAATGTAGTTGATAATCTATTTAGTGAAGTAAATCCAATACCAGTAAAAGCAGCTCTTAACATGAAGGGATATGATTATGGTATTCCAAGATTACCATTAATCGAAATGAGTGAAAACAAAAAAGCTGACTTAAAGAAAGCAATGGAAGATTTTGAGTAATAAAAGAGCCCTTGCTGGGCTCTTTTTGTAGGAGGATTATATGATTAAAGTATTAATAAATGGTTGCAATGGTAAAATGGGACAAGAAGTTGCTAAGATAGTTAATAATGATGAAGAGTGTGTACTAGCTTGTGGTGTTGATAAAGAAAACACAGGTGAATACAATTTCCCAGTATATACTAATTGTAATGAGATAAAAGAAGAGGTTGATGTAATAATAGATTTTTCTATTCCAGTTGCTACAATGAATATTGTTAAGTATGCTGAGGAAAAGAAGATTCCAATTGTTATTGCAACAACAGGATTAAGTGAGGAGCAAGAAGCGGAAGTTAGAGAAATATCTAAGAACGTGCCAGTATTTAAATCAGCTAATATGTCATTTGATATTAATTTAATGTGTAGAATAGCAGCTACACTTGCTAAACAATTATCTGGTAATGATATAGAGATAGTAGAAACACATCACAATAGAAAAATAGACGCTCCGAGTGGTACAGCAATGTTACTTGCTGATTCAATTAATAAAGCGCTTGATAACTCAATGTCATACGAATTTAATAGACATGATAAACATGAGAAGAGAAGTAAAAATGAAATTGGGATAAGCTCTATTAGAGGTGGAAACATAGTAGGGGAACACTCTGTTATATTCTTTAGTGAAAACGAGAGCTTTGAAATAAAACATACATCATATTCAAGGAGTGTATTTGCTGATGGAGCAGTTAAAGCAGCTAAGTTTATGGTGAATAGCAAATTTGAAAATGGTTTTTACGATATGAATGATATAAAATAGTTGAAATTGGAAATAATGTTTTATATAATGAGTTTAAATTTCAGGTATAAAAAATATATATCTGTTCAAATATAATTATGGAGGTATTGTTATGGAATTAAAAGGATCTAAAACAGAAGCTAATTTAATGGCTGCATTTGCTGGGGAGTCTCAAGCAAGAAATAAATATACTTATTACGCAAGTAAAGCTAAAAAGGAAGGATATGAGCAAATAGCTGCTATATTCTTAGAG
>JAEIGA010010108.1_pt1 | contig 14298 bp, 15 predicted proteins | sample 9270691 | NCBI WGS metagenome assembly JAEIGA01 (sample SAMN17057246, study PRJNA624740) | gut metagenome | biome: biome; isolation source: fecal sample | host: Bos grunniens | place: China: Xizang | collected 2019 | reverse complement strand
TGCACTTCTCTCAGTCATCAGTACAACGCCATAATTGTTCTTGGCAACTGTACTTTTTGATGTTCTATCGATCAAAAATATATCCTTGGGGTAATCCAATATAGTGTCTGGATTCCTTGTTATCTTATCCAAGAACCCGTCAGATGAATATACTGTTATATTGCTATCTTGGTCAATAATCTGCCATATAGAATTTGGCTGGTCACAAACATAACCCTCTATGCTTAGCGGATTCTGAGTAGGGATACGAAGGTTACCTATATTATTAAAGATACCACACCAATCTTTCTTTTTATAAAGGTTCTCAACTGCTTCGACAGTACAATTAATCATTCTATCCTTCATCTTGCATCCTCCTTTCCCTTTTTAAAATTTCCACACTAGATCTGCTAGCCTCATCGAAGAAGCCAGGACCAAAAGATTTCGCAAAACGTCCTGACATGGTGTAATCAAGGTCATAAGCCTCTCCATTTCGTTCAATGTAATATACGACAAATGGCTTTTCCTGGAATTCTTTACGAGTTTTAAAGTTCGCTACCATAGCTTGAGTCCTGCGAATAAGATACTCGCTATGTGTCTCTACAATGAAGTGAATTCCACTCTTATTAGCATCAACAAGTATATCTGCTAACATTGACTGCCAGCACGGATGCAGACTAACCTCTGGCTCCTCAATCGCCAAAGTCGGATAAGCATGGCGAACAGTATGGACATTACCATATCCAGTATTTGCTATCTTCTTTTGCATGATAGCAACCTCAATCTGTAGCAGAATCAGGACTACTTGGGTAATTCCCCTACCTTCATCTGCGAGAGAAGCTAGAATATTACTATCTTTTTTGAGATACAGCCTGAATCCAAGACCCTCAGCATCCTCCTTAATAACTAACTCTTGTGCAACACCAAAATTCTTAAGCCACTTATTAACAAAGGCACCAATCTGATGATCCACAGTGCCAAAATTCACGAAAAGCGACTTTTTATCAGGTCTATTATTCTGCTTGACTACCCTTACGCATTTTTTGTACTCTTTTAGCAATGACACCAAGCCAGAGTGTTCATCGTATGAATGCAATCTCTGAATAGGTGTAAAGGAACTTCCAACAAAAGTTAATGAATCAAATATGCAAGGACATATTAATTCACTAATGCACAGTGGCAAAAAGTTAAGGAATGATCCCTTCAAATGGTGTTGGCAAGTCAGAGCAAAACTACAAGCTTCTCCATCGGACGTGAAATCCATAGGAGAGATATTCCTCTTAATATACTCGTCAGACTTTTCTGACTTGACAAAATGGAGGATGTGTAAAAAAGCATAGACCTTTTGTGGGAGTGTGGGCTTTCTCTTGCTGAATCCCCAACTACCATATGTTGATTCGCTAAATATATCTTGGCCGAAAAGAGCATCTATGTAGGTACTTAATCCTAAGAACCCTCTAGGAGCTTTCGTTTTGACTATAGAACATAGTACCTGTTTTTCAACGTCTTTGAGAAAATCAACAAACTTTTCATACTTTGAGCTTTTAAACGCCTTCAAAACATCCTCCTTACTGTTGTCATAGACTTTAACTAATCCTCTCCACTTAGGCTCTAAAGACTCTGCTGTAGTACGATGAAGCAAGTCAATTGCTTGTTGTTTAGGCAAGCCGTTTAATTCTTCCAATACTGGAAAATAGAAAAGTAGTCCGGTATCTTCCAACTTCTTAATTGATGATACTAGTTCAGGATCTCCTGACTTATCTGGCCTGATCTTGTCTTTCTTTCTTGTTTCAATTGTTGAGAAACAATCATGATCAAACTTCTTCCAATCTGTAATCAATATACCATTCTTGGACCTTGCTTCATACACATTTTCAAGTTCTAATCCTTTGCACGACCTAATGGACTTAGAGTACTCTATGCCTTTTAGATAGGACTTAAAAACATTGATCCACTTCTTTAAATCAATCTCTTTTATCAGCAAATTGCCTGCAATATTCTCAAATAGGAGGACAAGCTGATTATCATGACGGATTTTGATATCCTTGAGCTCTCCTTTAGTTTGGTTATCCTCGTCTTTTATGAAAGTGTATTCGATTTCAAAAGCGAAAGGGGCAAAATCGGATCCGGCTTTATAAGAGAACGATATTTCATTTGCAATAGTTGATGACTTGCTTAAAGCCGATTCAAATCCAGACATCTTTAAGGCAGGGTCACTGAAATCGAGCTGTACTGCAGCAGGGTTCTGAGTAGGTTCATTTTTTACTGCACGAAAATAATTCCTCATCAGAATCATTGCCTTCACCAGAGAACTTTTACCCGAACTATTCTCACCGGTCAAAATGGTTATAGGGTTCAGGTCAAACGAGACTCCACTCTCACCGAAAACCCTAAAGTTTCTAATTCCAAACTTAGTATTCATACTTATCTGTTATGCTTGTCAAATATAATCATTTTATCCCTATGGATTTTAAGAACCCCACGAATAATTACTTTTCCGGAGAAGATTCTCCGGAAAAGATACTATCAGGTCTTAGCCATGCCTCGTCAGGCATCGCAATCAGTCTGGCATTCTGGTACGCCCCATCTATCGGAAGTATCGTCTCTGGGATGTAGATTCCGTTGTCTGGAGTAAGGACCAAAGCGAAGTCAGGAGCATCTCGGTAGCTACCGCTCAAGTAGATCGGCATGAGCATCTGGATGCAGTCCTTCTGCGGCCTGTACATTGGAGCAATGTACTTAAAGTTGCGCTTTGCCATCCTCACAGCCATGTTGATTCCCTGCTCAAGGTCTCCGGCCACTCTTACTGGATCCTTCTCCTGGTACTCCTTAGGGAAACGAGATCTGTTGTCCTGGATGATGTGGTCGAGATGCTCGAAGCTCGAATCAATCGTCCATGAAGACTGGAAGATGACCTCGTTCACATCTTCGAAGAATGATGCCGGCTGAGGTGTGTTCTCGACACTGAAGCCAAGTCTTCTCATTTCTGAGACGCCCTTGGTAAACATCGAAGGGTTCTCAAAGTACTCCTCTCCATTCACCTTCTTCCTTACTTCCGCCATGATGAGGATATCCTTTCCAAACGTATCCGGAAGATTCGTGTTGAAGAGGATGTAATGGCCATCGGCACTCTGAACTATCTTGTTGGTAGCCCCAGCCACAGTCTCTCTCCTAAGCTTACTGAAGATATTCTCCATGTAGGATTTGAGAATCGGATACTTGCATGTCGAAGGTCTATTGGAGAAGCTCCACGGCTCTGTCACAGCGTTGCTCGCAATATCCTCTAGGAATTTCTCAAAGGAGTCCTTGTTGGCAAAGTAAATTTCGCCTATCCTTGGCTTGCTCATCAGGTCAAGCTCATGACGTATGCCGCGCATGGTTGTCCAGGTCACGCCCTCAAAAGATCCAAATTTCCTATTCTTAACGAAAAGGGCTACGATTTCCTCTCGGGCGGCAGTTTTGCGGCCGGTCTTGATGAGACGGTACATGGCGTACTTGTCTCCTATTGGTTGCCCATGAAAATTGTCGCACCCATACGAATTAAGGTGCACGGGAGTGATTCCGTCGACGAGAGTGTCAATCTCGGTAGATGTGATGGTGAGACCAGTTCCCTGAAGGAGATAGTTGAACTGCGCTACTGAACTGCTGAAGTTGTTGATGAAGCCAAACTTCTTGATGCCGAATGCGGCTGGGGAGTTAAATGTCTTTTTCATGATCTGCTTACTGTTTTTATAATTACTTCCACCGCTTAAGCGGTTTCGAGTCTACATACACAGAACATTGCGATTGTTACATTGAGAATATGAAATATCTTATAAAAACTGACTCCTCCTTATGCGCAGACGCGCACGCAAATCTCATTACATAGGTATAAAACGCAGCTAGCCGTTCATCTCTGAACGGCTAGCGTACATGTACCCGAACATCTCCTCTGTCGACTCCTCTAATCTTACTTCACTGTCTCGGTACTTGTCTGTGCGGTCTGCGATGTCTTCGTAGTGCATCGCCTTCATGCGCCTCTTCAAGCGTCCTCTTACATCAGAGACAAGCTTCCTTTGCGCTACTTCCGAAAGACCAAGTCTTTCGGCCATCTCCCTTCCGCTTATGCCTTGCATTAGATAGCAGACAACAAGCTGATCTCTGTCCTTCAGGGAGAGAATCGCATCATTAAGGCATTCTACCTTAAGAAGACTCTCCCTTTCTCTCTCTGCCCCTAGGAATCCGGCTTTCTGCGATTCCGTCTCATGGAGGCGGTAGTGCATCTGCCTGATTCGGTCATCGAAGCACCCGTCATCATCACTCTCATCAATGTACTTAACATTGATAACAGAACTTGCCGTTCTGTTTCTGAGATAGCTGATGATCTCGTTTCGGGCAATCCTACTAAGCCAGGTCTTCACCTTTGCTGACGCCGGATTGTAGGTGTCAGCTGCAAGAATGGCCTTGTAGTTGACCACTGCAAGAATCTCATCCTGCTCTTTCTTTGAGAGCTGTAGTCCAAGCTTGTAGTTGTGTTGTCTGATCGATTCCTTCAGGCTTGCCTGATTATTTGCGATCAACTCCCTTACCTGCTCAGTTGTGAGCTCCACTCCTGTTGTGGTTACGTTTTTTGTGTTTCTCATGTTGTTTTGGTTTAAGTGTTTGACAAGGTCGGCACCGTGCTGACCTTCATGAAATTCGGACATTGCCAAAGGAGTCATGATAATCTCATGACCAAATAATCATATGCGTGCATGTATATGTCCGCGCTATTACCTCATGTCTATGAGTCAAACTCGTAAACCAATATGTCAAAGAACACTGTTGTGACGTAATCACGATGCAAAGTAAATTACCCGGTGCGCAATCTTATTGCGTAGCAGAAAAAAACTTCATTTTTTTCGAAAAACAAGTCCTTGCATGCTTGATATACTATATACCAACGTGATATGCAATTGTTACATTACTTTTCACTTTCTATGTAACAATTTATCAAAATGCAGTATATAACCTCAAACACATCAATTTCACATCAAGAAATATATACGTATGGAAAAGAACGAACCCTGTTTGAAAATATCCTTCAAGAGAGGGATTGACGGCATCAGCCTTCCTATAATGAAAACCGAGAAGAACGGTTACTCAGTGTATTTCTTATTGGATACAGGAGCAAATAAGAACTACATCCGCCAAGATTTCATCAATCTTTCAGAGCTTAACACTGATACGGTGACCACGGATGACGTAGAAGAATTTTATGGGATTGACAATGTCTGTCATCAGACGCAGATCTGCAACTTTAGATTCAATCTTGGTGAATACGAATATCTAGAGAGATTTCAGATTATTCCTGATGGATCAGCGCTTTCGTTTCCAACAACAGATGGCGCATCTTTCCATGTTGCTGGCATTTTAGGCACTCCTTTCATGATGAAGCACAAAGCTCAGATAGATTTTGCTGCGAATGATATTCTGATTGCTTTACCCAAACCAGTAGAAACTCTGGAAATGGAACATGCTTCTTTCGTGGCTGAGAATCAAATATAAACAGAGCTACATTTCGCCTATTGTGTATTAAGCGCAATGCTAGAATCGCATAAAAATACGGAGCTGCACATTTGTACAGCTCCGCTCAATTCTCAGAGGGTTAACAACCTTCCAATTTTATTTCACTTGACTCATCTTCTACCTCAGTAGGTATGGTTTCTTCAGCATGGGCCAAGAGCTTGTCATAACCGTTAATCCAGAAACATCCTAAAGTGAAATCAGGCGATAGTTGCTCAAGTCCATTAAGGATATGATTCATCGACCATCGCCCAATACCGAGAATTTGTGAAACCTCATGTTTACTCTTCTTCAGGAGATCACCAATGGTATTCATGCCAGCAAAATACAAACGGGTATAGACTCTAACAGGCACCGGTAGGTTGTATATCGGCAGGTTCAACTTGTCCAAAATATTGGATCTCGACTCTTCATCCTTATTGATTTTCGTTCCGGTTTTCAGATGCGGTAAGATAATATTGTTTACGGTTGCAGATAGATCTTCCACATTCGATGAAATTGACTGAAGGAAGTTCTTCGAGCAGGCGTTCACATTACCTAAATTTTCACCTTCACGCCTAACAACTGAGCTTAGTTCTTCAAAATCCCTCTGCATATTGATAAGCTTGAGGTAGATCATTTCATTCAAGGCGTTTGCAGGCTGATGTTGCAACCTTTTCGGCATTATATCCTTGAAGTTGTTGCAGTGTATTCCCATGCTAAAGTTCAGATCTGAGAAAAGTTGGTCAACCTGATTCAAATACTCACGCAACTGCTTGATAGGACTTAGAGACGGGTCGCTAGATATAGGATGTTTAATATCCCTTTGAGGGTCAAATTCATCGAACAAAACCCTAAGATGTCCGCCTATACGTAGCAGGCAATTATATATTGGCCTCTGCTTTTCACAGTTTTCATACGTCGTCAAGTCTGTGCAGCAGGTCTGCATTATGAGTGCCTCCATTGACATGAAATGCAGTCTTATTTCTGCACAGAGACAGTTATATGAGAACTTGAGTTCTTCAATCTTGAGGTCCTGTTTGAACCTTTGCTCTAACGCATCATTGAGTCGTACTTCGATATCAACATAGAACTTATACGAAGCGAATGCTAGAACGGCTAACAAGCTAAAAATCATTATCTGAGATATGACAAAAGGATAGATCCAGTTTGTCTCAGCTCCAAAGATAATTAACCGTGCCCTTGGATATTCAAGCAGGACTGAGTCAAAAATAAGAGTTGATAAGAAGATGCACGCCATGAAGACGCGTAAGAAAGTGAATAATCGAGGATAGGAGCTAGATTTCCAACTTTCAAAGAAACGGGAATAGATGGGGGCTGAACCTTGTTCTGCGGACCCTGATGAATTGTACTTGGTCATATATTGGTGTAATGATTTCAGTGCATGTTCATCAGTCCGGCACCGGTCATCAGAACATATCGTCCAGCAGAGCTTCCGGATTCCTCTCGAGTCGAATTTCTTCCTCGACGGTTGCGGTGTAGATCTGCGATGTGACCGGTGAAGAGTGTCTCAGCACTCTCTGAACGTCCTTCATGTCTCCTCCTGCACGTAGGATATTAACCCCTACAGAGTGTCTTAACGAGTGTGCAGAGAACTCATGGCTATCAAGTCCGATGGCTCTGAGCGACTGCTTGCAGATGTCCTGGATGCTTCTCGGAGAGAGTCTCTTTCCTCTATGTCCCTTACCGTCGGTAAGGAAGAGCGGCTCATCGCCCTTGGCTCCCTTTCGTGCAGCCAAATAGTCCTTGATCGGCTCCCATGCCGGATCATTGAGGATAACAAGGCTGTCCTTTCCTGACATGCCCTTACCCCAAACCCGCAGCACTCGTCTTCCTCTCTTGGTTACAACATCCTTGACATCCAGTCGGGACACCTCAATGGTCCTCAAACCGGTCCTTAGGATGAGATTGACAATCGCATAGTTCCTCGCTGACTTCCCCTTCAGGTAGTCAAGAAGTTCACTTGCCTGCTCAGCAGACAACGGAAGCTTCACGAAACCCTTCTTGGAACGAGGAGCCTTAACGCTTCTAGCGATGTTCGGATAAAACAAGCTTACCTCAGTCCAACAATAGAACTGTCTCAGTGCGCTCAGATAAGAACTCACCGTCAGCGGCGAGAGCTTCCTGCCAAGCAAATAGCTCTTATATCCCACTATGTCCGCAGGTGTAAGTCCACTAAGCCTGCGCCCTGTCATTCGAAGCCACTCAAAGTAGCGCATCAGCGCCCATGAGTATGTCTGACGGCTCTTTTCGCTGATGTCCTGCGAATTCAGAAACATCTCAAGCAAGAACCTCCAATTCTCTTCAGAGACAGTCTGCAGACCGTTCCAGGCAGTGTTCTGGACCTGCACGGCGTTGTCTTCTCTCATCATATTTACACGTCATCATTACTGCATGCGGATTACTCCACAAGCCGACACAAATATACTCAAATTAAACTTTCTCGTCAAATATATCTAATGAAAAGTAAAATTATATTTACACAAAATATAAGATATCTTGTAACAAATGAGAATATCTTGAGTATATACTTATGAAGCGTGAGAGAAATGCTTGGATGATATCACCTAGCGACATGGAATAGGAATGTTTTCCATGTTACAATGCTGAATCTGACAGGCATGTGGATCTGCTAGTCCACGAAGAGGATGTATTTCTAGGAGAGTTCTTAGAGTACATCCTCTTTTTCGTATATCCCGTATTTTTAATAAATTCGCACTCTGGATATCCGCATTTCAGAAAACAAGTCGATACCTATGAACGAGATTAAGAAACTATACGTCATAGAGTGGTACGGTCCATATGACACAATAGAGGAGCTTTATCAAGATGATGCTACAACAGACGGCTCAATCTATCTCATTACAGGAAAGGAGAGATATGAACGTGGTTGCGAACATATCAAATACGTGGGTATAACCAAAAGAGATCCGGCCGTCCGCCTGAATGAACGCGATCACAGAGAGAAGCAAGCCAAGATATTGCGAAAGAAATACTGGGTCGGACGTTTTTCCAAGAGTTCCAACAAGAACAACAGAGCGCATGCAGAACTGATTGAATCGCTCTTCATACGATTCTTATACTTGCAAGAGGTTCGTATCATCAACGACAAAAAGCTAAAGAGGGCTCCTAATAGTCCGCTTACAGTTCTGAACAGATGGATTCTCAAATGTGCTGACTGCCATAGGGTTAATAAACCAAGTCGTCTGACAGATCTCCCGGATGTCCTTCTGTTTGACGGAGAGGAATACTGGGGTTCTGACAAGCTAAAGTTCTTAAATGTAGAATAACTACCCTTCTGCGAAAGGATCAGTCATTCTATAGTCGGGTTCTCTGAAGCTAGGTGGCGTAATGTCTTGTGGCATATAGCATTCTCGTTCAATGATACCCCTGACATCCATCTGAACCTTTCTAAAGTTTCTCTGGATAGTGTCACGCACAAGCTTGTCGGCTTTTTCTTTAGCAATACGCTCTAGGAGTTCATTGCGTTCATCATCAGATAGCGCATCTTTTCTTCTGATTGCCTCACGCTGCATGTCATCCTTTTCATAGACAACGATTCCCTTAGAGAGTTCACTCTCGAAATACGCCAAAATGGCTTTATCCGCATCCTTATATACGGACTCCCTTGCCGCTTTCTCTCCGAAATCAGTAAACCTAGGGAGTTCGCGCCATCTCTTGCGCTTCCTCTTCAGTTCCTCCAGGTCTCGGACAATTTCTCCGCAGAAGAACTTCTCTTTGATCTTCAGGTCGTTATTATCGGCAACCTTGCCGAAGAACACTCCCTGAGAGAGCGTCTCGATAGTACTGATCGGGAGCAGTTCCTCATGTTGGAACGAGATATTGATGGAATCCTGCTCGATTCCCCTAGTCTGGCTCTCCCTCTTGCGGAATTCCTTGCCGAACGACTTGCTGAGGTCCTCAGCCGTCTTGCCGTTCACCTGTCCGGAGAATATGTTTCCGACGGTGTTGAAGATGACTTCCGACTCCTTTTCACCATAATCTCGCTTGAGCTGGCTCTTATCCTGAGCTCCCAATACAATAGCCACAAAATTTGAACGGGCAGTAGCGATCAGGTTGTCAACTCCCTTGATGAAGATTGTCGGAATCTCATCCAGAAGGACTCCACACTTACGTTTGCCCTTGTGGTTGATAAGCTTGAACATGCGGGAAGTAAACAAGGCAAGTGTAGTACTGTAGATGGCCTGTCTGTCCGGGTCGTTTCCCACACAGAGTATCTTAGGATGCTTCGGATCATTGATGTCCAGCGTAAAGTCGTCACCAGTCAGCACCCAGTAAAGACTAGGAGAGACGAACTTATTCAGAGGTATCTGAGCACTCGCGATCTGTCCCTGCAACTGATCCTGGGCACCACCCTCCAACGCATTGGAGAACGGCTTGATCTTCGCCTCAAGTTCCGGATATCGTGACAGGATAGAAAACACCTTTTTGTAGTCCTGCGCCATCAGCTCGATGACATGCGGGAAGGTGCAGTACCTGCCATCTTAGTAGAGTTTCAGAAACCAGATAAGGGCATCTAGATAGACTTTGGCCGAGAGTGTAAAGAAGTCCTCCTTCTCCACGGCGGCCTTATTGACATTCAGCATCACAAGCTCAGCGATCTCAGTGGTATCAGCCGGATCTGTGATGTACCGAGGGTTGATTGGATTACAACGCAATGACTTGGTAGGGTCATTGAAGTTGATCACACAGAACTCAGGCACAACGTCGTACTTATGGATATTGTCCATGTACTCATTGTAGACGATCTCCGTAAGGTCCGGGAACTTATAGTCATAGACGAACATCGAGTATCCCTTGGATACCATCTGCTCGATGAAAGGTCCATATACAGAGAAAGATTTACCGGAGCCCGGCGTTCCGAGAACCATCGTTGCCCTGAACGGATTCACGACATTGATCCACCCCTTCCGTATTCTGTATTTATACTGAAACTTGAAAGGGATATTGATCGAGTCTTCAGTCTCCATCTTCTTGGTACATTGGCTGAAGGTCTCGTTTCTGTCGTTGACAGCCTCATTGAATGCGCTGAATTTTCTGCCGGCAGAGGCAATGGCCCATCCTAGCACCACCGCTCCCACAATGGTGGTGATAAGGTAGCTGAGCGGATCCATGTAAGGGAAGAGATACAGCAGGACTCCAAGCACGGCCGAGCAGATCACAGTTGTCCAGCTCACCCCGGTTCCCTTTCCGGTCTGAGTGACCAGTCCTGCAGCTATCAGGGCCATGCCGAGAAGCTTGGTACGATAGGGCGTGACGAAGACACCGCCTGTCCGTAACTTGTTTACGATCAGGTCGGCAATCTCCGCCGTCAGCCCATACCGATGCAGGAGAGGATGGACGAAATAGTACAGATTGACAATCACCAGCAGGCATCCCACCAGTGTCATCGCGCTGTAATATTTGTCGTACTCACTTCTGTGAGCCATCAGGAATCTAACCTACGGAACGGACTAATCTGAAATCCCTCTCGATCCACCACCAGTTCCAGCAGCAGATACCGAAACGCATGGAGAATATCCTTCCCTGGACATCTCCAAGCTTCTCCGGCGTGCCGTGCTGGCCATGCAGCCATAGCGTTGCCCGATGGTTGATCTTGCTTCCTCCATTGGCCAACATCAGCTGATTGACCGGAATGAAGAATCTCCTGATGACATGAGCCTCCTTCTCTGTAGGAAGCCTCCAGCCGCAGCCGCTTTGCTCGATCCTCAGAATCTCGTCGAGCTTGGCCGGGCGAGTCGGCAATGAGGATACAATGATATGAATGTCCTCATAGTCGATCTGCACCCCCTCATAGATCTTGTTCCATGAGGTCTTTCTTTGATAAACATTTGGTCCCATTTGAATACACTACTACTAACTTTCTAACTAACCTTTGCTTTACCGGAACGTCAGCTAAAGTGGCGTTACCAGCCTGAATTCCTTCCTATACCACCATCCGGATAAGATATCCTGGCGATATTGGAGTATATAGCACAGACCTTCATCTGTCTTGAGCGAACGGGATAGACCATAGTCTCCATCCAGCCACATCACGCCTTCCAGGTCGATGCGATGTCCTCCGTTCTCGTTCATCAGGGCGTTCACACGCGCTATAGAATCAAGAATCGCTTCCATCTCACCGAAGGTCGGAAGACGCCATCCCTCCATGGTCTCCGCGCAACGGACAGCCGCGTCTAGTCGTCCGACCATGGTGGGCATAGCCGTCACGACGAAATGATGCCTCTTGGTGCGGATCTCCACTCCGTAGAGTCCGCTGTTCCATGTCACTTTAGTCTTCGTCGCCATTGCCTTCTTCTATAGGAATCTCGTCGTCTCCATTCAACAGAGCCATGAACCACTGAGCGACATTGGAGTAGAGTTCACATAGAGATTCTGCCATACCGGAATTCATTCCAGTAAATCTTTTGACTACATCCTCCATCCCCATGACGTCCGCCAATAGCTCAAGTTCCTTATCCTCTACGTCATCAGGGACAAGCCTCATGAGAAGCTCTTTGTCAAAGATTACCATAGAATTGCGCTTTCTGGATAGGAAGAATTGCCCTGGTTCTCTGTAAGGGAGTGCGTAAGAGAACATCTTTCCGATATACTTTGGACGTCCTAGAACTATCGAACATGAGAGGATGGCATTTCTGACATATGTCATATGCTTACGTTCTCCCCAAATCATCAGGTGAGGAGTCGTGTCCGGTCCAGGCGTGTTGCCCTCGCTCATCTTACTCTCTTGTGTAAGGTGGATAATTGATACGTTCATTGTTTTAGCGTTTTAGTTTGCGTTTCTTTTTCTTGTCCTTCATGTCCTTCTCCTGAGACTTGGAGTTACCCTTGGATATGCCGGCCAGAGCCGCACCGATAAGGCCGAGACTGCCATCTTCCACCTCCTTCTGGGAGTGCGATGACTGCTTCTGCCACTGGCCACCCTCATCTGCTGCGATGACATCATCAAGCTTAAATGCACCAAGTTCAGATGACTTGAAGGCACATTTGGTCGAGTGGTCCACGAATGTGGCACCGAAGATGCGCCCCTCCTTTGTCCTGTGCAGATGGATGTCGATGTCGAACCTTGCCAGCATGTTCTTGAAGTGGCGCTCCGAAGTGGAGTGCTCAAGGCAGGAAGCTGTGATTCCGCAGATTCTGGCCCGTTCACGCTGCTTGATGCCGCTGCGTCCCATACACTCCATAGCGCGTGCTTCGTATTCGGAATACAGAGCCTTCTGGAGTTCAGCTTCAGTGATAGGAGCCGTGCAGGGGATTCCGTCCTGATTCAGTCCGCGGATTACGATTTCCGGTTTGGATCCGGTACGTTCCTTTACCTCCAGGCCGTGAGCCTGCATGATGAACTTGAACTGCTGAAAGGATGTCATATGATACTTGCAGCATTCCTGAGCGATGATTCGTATCTGCTCCATGATGTTTCCTCCAATCGGATTGAAGCGTCTAGGATCGATTCCCATTGTAGCGAAGCGTTGTCCGTCGCCGTTCCCTACGCTTAACCCGTACTGTGAAGCAAGCGCGGAGAGCAACTGAAGACATCTTCTGTTTTCCTGGAAATCCGGAATCTTCCTTCCCTGGTCGTTCACCCTCACGGACACCACATGATAGTGTTCCCTGTCGATATCCGAGTGGCGATAGACGACGTAGGGTTGGGAGCCATAGCCAAGTCCCTTCATTATGTCCGAGATGAATGCCTTTACCTGATCTTCTGTCAGATGCTCATCGGGAGAGGGGTTCACAGACATGTGGAAGGAAAGGTTTTCTGTCCTCAGATTCCTTCGCTCATATCTGCTGAACGTATCCTCTATCCCCAATGATTCATCTATGCAGTTTGTGTGGATAAGACATGCCTCACCGGTTGCGCATTTACTCTCGTTGTACTCCAGAGAGAAGGACGACGAGCTGGCCGGCTGCATTATCTTCAGCACCATCTCAAAGCCTCCTGAAAGAGAAGTCCACTTCGAAGTCTCAGTTGCGCGGTGTAGAGCACAGACATACCTGACTTGCGGTTACGTATAGGTTTGTATACGTCTTGCCGTCCTTCTCTCTGTTGCTGACCAGGAGACGCCCAGTAGCGAAGACCTGCGTACCTTTCTTGAGGTACTCGATCACGCCGCTCTTGTGGCAGCTCACCTCATAGTAGGTCGTGCGTTTCTCTTCGCCAAGATTCTCGCTGACTGCGAGGCGGAATGTGATGAAATCGTTGCCGTCCTTTGCGGTCTTGATTTCGGCATCGGCAACCAGATTGCCGATCAGATCGATTCTCTGTAACATGGTGTTTTTGTTTTAAGTGTTATTAATTCTGTTCCTTCTCAGGAACCTCTTGCTTTAGCTCTAGGGATGCAACCATTTCAATTATCAAGTCCATGGTTTTCTTCAGCTCTACGGTCATTGCATTTATCTGCCGTAGGTAGTAGTTAGCTGCCCTAGCATTGATTACGGGAGACCCGTCTGCGCGCTTCTCCTTCACTAATGAATTAAAGCGCTTTGTTGCCTGGTTATAGTCAACTCCGATACGTGCAACTATGGCACTTAGCGAGTTAATCTGATTGCGGAACACCCTGTCCGTCAATTCGATACTGCGGTCTATCTTAATTCTTTTATCAAGTACTTTATCTCTTATGTAATTCGATATAGACAGGTAGTCATTATTCTGCATCTGCTTACTGAGCATCGTAAACTCAGTTTCCGTAAACTTGATGCCGACAAAACGTGTTCTATGTTCCCTGTTTTTTACCATTGCCTAATCGTTACTTT
>JAEIGA010010107.1_pt1 | contig 14298 bp, 9 predicted proteins | sample 9270691 | NCBI WGS metagenome assembly JAEIGA01 (sample SAMN17057246, study PRJNA624740) | gut metagenome | biome: biome; isolation source: fecal sample | host: Bos grunniens | place: China: Xizang | collected 2019 | reverse complement strand
CCGATATGCGAAGATAGAAAATAAAAAATGAAGAGAGCAATAAAAAGGATTAATTTTAACTAAAAACGATTTTTGGTTAGCCGGCACATTGTAATCGACATATATAAAAAGAGGAGAACGCAAGTTCTCCTCGAAAGTAGCGGGGGAAGGGATCGAACCTCCGGCCTTTGGGTTATGAGCCCAACGAGCTACCACTGCTCCACCCCGCGATGCGGTTTTCAAAACTGATGCAAAGGTATAGTTTTTTTGTTTATCATCCAAATTTTGAGGCAACTTTTTCAAAAAAAGTTTATTTTTTAGCATTATTCAATTGCACAAATGTGCAACAATGTGTAATTTTGCATTGAAATTACAAAACAGTCATACACATATCCATGGCTACTATCGACACTAAAGAACATCTCATTAAAGTTGCAAGAAGACTATTCGCACAACAAGGCATAGGCAACATCACAATGAACGACATTGCCCAAGCCGCAAATAAAAGCCGAAGAACTCTATACACATATTTCCAAAGCAAAGAGGAGTTGCTTGAAGCATCAATAGAAATGGAGGTGATGAAAATATCTGCAGCCATGACAAAGGTTGCAATGTCGACATTGCCGCCTGACAAAAAGATCATCAAACTGATATTTACACGCCTGCAACTCACACGCAGCATAGTACGCCGCAACGGATGTATGCACAACGACTACTTTGTCATCATAGAACACATACGCAAGAGTTTTGACGCAAAGGAGATTGCACTGTTCCGACATATCATAGCCGAGGGTAATCATAAAAAGATATTCAACACCGACAGCCCCGACCTGGCTGCGCGTTTTCTGCATTTCTGTCTGAAGGGTATTGAGATACCATTCATCAACGGCATTGTAAGCAAAAACAACGATGAGATTTTTGTACAAAGCTTCACCGAAAAGGTTATACTTAACGCTTTGGGACATACAGGAACAATAAATACGATACAACAATGAACGTACTATACGAGGACAACCATATAATAGTAATAAACAAAGCCGCAGGAGAGATTGTACAAGGTGACAAGACCGGCGACAAGTCGCTTTGCGACACCATGAAGGCTTTCCTTAAGGAGAAATATGCAAAACCGGGAAATGTCTTTGTCGGACTTCCGCATCGTCTCGACCGCCCTGTAAGCGGCGTCGTAGTCTTTGCCAAGACGAGCAAGGCGCTTGAAAGATTGAACACCATGTTCCGCGACGGCAATGTAAAAAAGATTTATTGGGCAATTACAAAAGGATGCCCTGTACCCGGAGAAGGCGAGATAAACAGCTGGATTCTGCGTAACGAGAAGATGAACAAAAGTTTCTCATACCCTAAAGAGGTAAAAGGGAGCAAGCACGCTTTGCTATATTACCGCCACATTGCAGCATCACAGAACTACAATCTTATAGAGGTTGAACTAAAGACAGGACGGCACCATCAGATACGTTGTCAGCTGTCGTCGATTGGTTGCCCCATTAAAGGCGACTTGAAATATGGTTCAAAACGCTCCAACCCCGACGGAAGCATATCACTGCATGCACGTTACGTAGAATTTATCCATCCCGTTTCGAAAGAACTGATACAGGTGACCGCTCCTCTTCCGCAAGATAAATTATGGCAGAGTTTTGAGAAATAAGAGAATCATTTTTTCATATAGTACAGCACTGAGCTGTTTCCCTTACGGAATAGTTCACGTGCTGTTTTTATTATATCCTCGGCTTGCACGGCACGATACATCTCCGGCTCGGAAAAATGTGAAGCAAGACTACCACGCAACTCTGCAAGAGCTATATTGTTGCAAAGATTTTCACCACCTACATTCCTGAAATAGAATTCCGACTCAAAACGGTTACGCACCTTTTCAAGTTCTTCGTCGGGAACAAGTTCTGTTTTAAGCAAATCAAGTTCATGCCATATCGCCTCTTCGGCTTCTTTCATTGATACTCCATCGGCTACGCGGGAATATATCCAGAACATTCCTTTATCCTCGCAACCCGAGATAAAGGCATCTATTCTCGAAAACAGTTTCTTCTCCTTTACAAGACGTACAAGCAAACGTCCTGAATAACCGTTAGACAGCACATCGGAGATGACATCACAAGGATAATAGTCGGCATCAAGCCTGCTACCCATGTGGAATCCCATATATAAAGCATTTTCAGGCACATCGCGATACACCGTTTTACGACGCTGGCGTGTCTGACGCGGCTCGACCGGTAAACATACAGGTTTGAATCCGCTCGAAGGAATTGTACCAAACCATTTCTCGCTCCACTCTACCACCTGTTCAAATGAAATATCACCAACAACCGCCAAAACGGCATTATCAGGTACATAATGGCGTTTATAGAAACGGCTTATTACAGAAACCGGGACATCTGCTATATGTTTTAGTTCACGGCCAATGGTTGACCAACGGTAAGGATGCACCCTGTATGCCATTGAACGAAGTATCAGACTGGCATCACCATAAGGACGGTTCAACTTTGTTTGCTTGAACTCTTCCATAACAACTTGTCGCTGAACATCAACTTTTTTATTCCCGAATGTAACGTTACACATACGGTCACTCTCCATCCAGAAAGCAAGTTCAGCATTCTGTTTAGGAAGAGCTATGTAATAGTTGGTGACATCATTGGTTGTATATGCATTATTTTCACCACCGGCACTCTCAAGAGGTTCATCGAATGAAGGAACAGCTTTTGTTCCTTCAAACATAAGATGTTCAAGTAAATGAGCTATACCCGTATATTCATAACTTTCATTACACGCACCAACCCCATAAAGCATATTCACATATACCATCTGCATATCCGCCATAGGCATATGCACTATGCGTAATCCGTTGGAAAGTGTGGTTTTATTTACCATAAGCGTCTAGAATTGTCACCTTGTTTATTTTCACATGCTGACGCGGACGACCTTTAGAAGTCGCATCGACCGTTGAAATATTCTCTACAACATCCATTCCCGCTACAACTTCTCCAAAAACGGTATAATGAGCATCGAGATGAGGAAGACCGCCTGTATTCAAATATTCTTTACGCTGCTTTGCCGAATATTTAAATTCATGCCCCTTGACAGCAGCTCTCGCCTCGGCCATAAGTTTGCTGACCAATTTGTTCAGTTCGTCCTTTTTCTTTGCATCATGCTTTGCCGCATTGTTCAATCTATGAATTTGCTGACGATAAGGAGTCTGTATCTCATGAAACTTTTTTGTTACAAGTTCATCATTGACATCTCTTTCGCTCAGCTTGAGTTCATTATCATTTGCAGGCTTACCGGTAACGATATAGAAATGCGCTCCCGAAGAGTAATCACCTTTATTGAAACTTGCAGCGGCCACCGCCCCACGTTTATGATAGCGTTTGGTTACATCAATCTCTGACGGGACTGTAAAATCCACATCTGTAACACCAAGGTCTGCTGCGTCGGGTTTTGTTCTTGAAGTATAATCACCGGTCTGTATAAGAAGATCTTTCTTTACTCTGTAAAAGAGTTGACCGTCATAAAAGCCGTTCATCACAAGGTTTATGAAATTCTTGCGGTGTCCGGGAGTTTCACGATATAATTTTATGGTTATATCACCCATATTTGTTGAAAGCAGCACGTATTGGTCACTATCGGGACTATCGGTATTGAGTTCTTTTACCAAACTTACAGGCTCCGATGGCTGCTCTGCCGGCTTTTGCTTTTTTTCACCACCGGCAGTACATGAAACAAACAACAATGTTGTTATAAACAAAAAACAGGGAAAAAATCTTCTTATCATATGGCACATGGTTTTCATGACAAAATTATATTACAAATATATAAACTATCATTAAAAAAAACGAAGTATGTAATATTTTTTAATTAATTTAGCAAGATATTTTCTTGCACAGACAGACAACACTGTTTTTGCATACGCAATATGAAAAGAAAGAGTAAAATATATAAAATATTCAAGGCTATAACTACAGCTGTTTGCATTCCATTAATTCTTTTATGGATACTTATTGTCATGCTATACATCCCCCCTCTGCAACACTATGCAGTGGAGAAAGTATGCCATGAAGTAAGCAAAGCAAGCGGTTTCGACATAAAGATAGAGTCTTTTCACCTTGCCTTTCCTTTAAAGTTAAGTATTGAAGGATTTGATGTTTCACGAAACGATACAACATTTGCCCAAGGAGAACATGCAGATGTAAACATTTCGTTTTTACCATTGCTGTCGGGAGAAGTTGAGGCTAATTACATATCACTTGAAAAGAGCATCATAAACACTGCCGATCTTATTGACGGAATAAAAATTGACGGAGAGATTGGTTTCTTCAGGGTTATAGCACGTAACATCGACCTTGAAAAAGAGATTGCAAACCTACGGCAAATAAACATACATAGTACCGACATCAATATCATCCTAAATGATACCACGGCCAATAATAACGAGGAAGACGACACTCCTCTCGGGTGGATTATAAACCTGCACCGAGGCAGCATTGAGAACTGCAGATTCGCACTTAGCATGCCTCTTGACACAATGTCGGCAAGTCTTGATTTAGGCAAACTGCTCATAAGAAAAGGAAAGATAGATCTAAGCAAAGAGATATACGGAATAGGAGCTGTCGCATTAAGCAACACCGGTGTAAGATTTGACGCAGGTGCAGAAAATCGAGAGACGGAGCCTTTAAATCATATCGAGCTTGACAATATAAACATAGCCTGTCAGAATATTGACTATACGCCGGACAGCACAAGACTGGAATTAAAACGGTTCAACTTTATACAACCGGGAGGCGTAAGAATCACAAATGCTTCAACCAAACTTTTTGCAGACAGAAAGAGTCTTAACATTGAAGACTTTACCATCAACAGCAAAAATGGCTCATACATAAAAGCAAGCACCACATTGGCTTGGTCGGCTATATTCGGCAACGAAGGGAACATCAATGCCGGTCTATCGCTTGCCGTAAATAAAAAAGACTTAAGGGCCTTGCTGACAAAAGAGCAGCTCGATGCGCTCACTATATTTGAGAATGATATATTTGAGGGAGTATTCGCCGTCAGTGGCAATGCCTCACACTTAAATTTTGACACTATAGATATAAATATCCCTTCAATTGCCAACCTGCAAGCAAATGGTCATGCAAGCAACATAGACAATATGGATATGTTCGAGGCAAGGCTTGACCTGAAAGGCAAAACCGGCGATATCAAGCGATTCGTAACACAAGAGATAAATGATAGTACACCTGAAGTAACTGTCAGCACCGAAGGCTATGTGACATACCTTGACAAAACCATCACCACAGACCTGAACATTCTTGGATTAGGCGGTAATATAAAGAGTAAAGCATCGTACGATACTTTCCAAAATGGATATACAGCAGACATCGATATCAAAGATCTTGACATAACAACACTTTTGGACGAAGTCCCTCTGAAAAAGATTACCGGAAACATCAATGCCAAAGGTAAAGGTTTCGACATATTCAGCAAAGAGACCGGATACGACATCGCTTTATCAATTGACACCATAGTATATGACAATATAAAATTAAACGACATTACATTTAATGCCAATCAAGCAAATCAGTTGTCCGAGATTGTTTTTACCGGCAAGGACGAATATTTGAAGTTCAACATAAAAGCCGATACCGAACTGAAAGAGAGCAAAATCAGCAACAAGACCGCCATAGATATATCCGAGGCTGACTTTATGATGCTCGGACTCACTGAAGCCGAACTTGGTACAAAGTTGAAGATGAATATCCAGGCTTCGACCGACATGCAGGAGAGCCATGCAATAACACTTCGTGGAAAAGATATTAAAATCATTACTCCAAACAAGATATTCACCCCTGCCGAAATCATGTTAGACCTTGGAACAGCCCCGGACTCGTCATACATAACAGCGACAAATGGCGACCTTCGTATTCAAGGTGAGATGAATAGCGGATACAACGGCTTGTTTAAATCGTTCGACAACATAAACAAGATGTTGGACGAAGCTACAAAGGAGAAGGATTACACACTATATTACATTCACGATTATGCAAAAGAGTTGCCGAGCATATCATTGGATTTCAATTGTGGCAAGCAGAACATGCTTCATAACTTTCTTGCCATAAACAAAATCAATATCAACGACGCAAGTCTTGACATATCCATAAATAAAGGGAATAACATTGACATAAACAGTGGTGTCTATGGCTTCAAAACCGGAGAATTGAACCTTGATACAATACGTTTCTTTACAAAACAGGAAGGAAACAAAATAAGATACCTTGCCGGAGTACGAAGCACTGCCGTAAACCCTCAGCAGGAAAAGTTGACCTTCAGCAGTATGCTTTACGGAAACATTTTCAACGATTCCGTAACCACCAATTTCATGTTCCGCGACAAGAAAGAAGGTGTCGGCATAAGATTCGGACTAAAGACACTTGTAAAACCCAATGAACTGAATTTAAGTTTCAGACCAGATGCGGTATTCCTAAACAACAGATTCAATTTCGACAAAGAGAATTATGTCACATTAAAGAGCAACGGAACCATCGATGCTGATGTTACATTGAGTAACGATTCTGATGCAGGAATACATCTATATACGACACCTGACCAAAAGTCAAAATTGAATGCAAACCTTGAGCTATTCAATATAAATTTAAAGGATTTGACAAGTGTAATGCCGTTTGTCCCTGACATTGCCGGAATTCTGAACCTTGAACTTTATTTCAACAAAGATAAAGATGACATGATGTTGAGCAGCGACATCAGGATTGACAGCATTGCATACGAAGGAACTCTAATTGGCAACGAAGCAATGGAAATTGTATATTTCCCCAAGAGCGACAATACACATTACCTTGACGTATTGCTAAATCATAATGAAGAAGAGGTCTTGCATATCAGCGGTGACTACCTCAATGACACAAACGATCCGGGACTTCATGGAGAAATCAACCTCACCCGCTTCCCATTAGGTATAACTCACGCATTCATGAAGGATACAGGAATGGGGCTCAACGGCTATGTAAACAGCGAACTTAAAGCCGACGGCAAGTTATCGTCACTCTTGACTAACGGATTCATACAATTTGATTCCGTTTACATAAACGCACCACTATTTGGCACAGACCTGCATCTTTCCGAGAAGAAGGTAAATATTGACAACAACAAAATATCATTCCGCAATTTTGATATATATGCAAAAGGTGATAACCCGTTCAAACTGAACGGAAGTGTTGATTTAAGCAAGCTTACAAACCCGGCATTCAATCTGCGTATGAATACAACCGATTATGAGCTTGTGAATGCGCCACGTTCAAAAGAGAGCATGTTATACGGGAAATTATTCATCGACTTCAGAGCGTTTATCTCCGGTGCATTAAACAATATGAAAGTATATGGCAATGCAACTCTACTCGGTAAGAGCAACATTACATACGTAATGCAGGATGCACCTATAACAACCGACAAAGAACTTGACGGTTTGGTTGAATTTGTAAACTTCCAGGATACTACAAAAGCAAAAGAGATAGACGAGGAGGTCGATTTCGGCAATATGAACATCAGCCTTGGATTGAAAATTGAAGAGGGAGCAAGAATAAATGCCGACCTTGATGCCAACCGTAACAGCTATGTAATGCTACGCGGAGGCGGCAATTTGAATATGACATACACCAACGACAACGGAGTGAATGTAACCGGAACATATGCCATGAGCGAAGGTGAACTGAAATACGAGTTACCTATTATACCTCTAAAGACATTCCACATCATGGATGGCAGCAAGGTTACATGGAGCGGTGATATTCTCGACCCCACACTTGAAATTACAGCGATAGAGCAGATAACGACATCGGTAAATCTTGATGATGGAGGAATGCAACCGGTAGTTTTCAACGTAGGTGTAAAACTCAGCAATACATTGAGCAACATGGGCTTGACCTTTACAATTTCCGCCCCGGAGAATGCCGTTGTTCAAGACCAGCTAAATAACCTTGACGCGGAAACATTGAACAAATATGCCGTTACGATGCTCATAACAGGAACATATATAGGCAATACAAAAGGCATGACCGTTTCAAACGCCTTGAGTTCATTCCTTGATGCAAAGATAAACGACCTGGCAGGCACAGCCATGAAAAGCGTCAGCGTAAACGTGGGTATAAACGATGCTGAGAATGCCGAGACCGGAAGTACATATAAGAATTACTCATTCAGTTTCAAGAAGCGTTTTCTCAACGACCGCCTGACTATTGTGATTGGCGGAGAGGTAAACAGCGGTGACCACCCTACCACCAATGATAGTTTTATAAACAACGTATCGCTTGAATGGAAAATCAGTGATAGCGAGAACCGCTATCTTCGACTTTTCTATGACAAGAATTATGAATCGTTACTCGAAGGAGAAATAATTGAAACCGGTATTGGATACGTATATAAGAAAAAATTACAGAATCTACGCGAATTGTTCATATTCAGAAAAAACGACAAAAGAGCCTCAATACCAGAAACCGGGAATAAGAAAAACGGGGATAAAAGAACGAAAGGGGATATGAAATGAAAAGAACATATATAATAACAATGTTCGCAATACTGCTGACAGCATGTTCTACGACAAAATTTATTACCGGTGAAGAGCAGCTATATACCGGCATAAAGGATATTGATTTTGTTGAATCGGACAAGTATGCAAAGACATTGACGGGAGAAACAGCCATCGATGAGGTTACATACGCCCTTGAATGCGCTCCCAACGGTGCTATATTCGGCAGTTCCAAATTAAGGGGATTGCCTTTGGGATTATGGTGGTACAACGGATTCCGCGACTCCAAGACCAAAATAGGCAAATGGTTCTTTAATACATTTGCAACAGAACCCAAACGAATATCCGAAGTCAACCCCAAATTACGTGCAGAAGTAGCAACAGAAGTTCTGAAATATTACGGATACTTCAACGGTAAGGTTACATCAGAAATCATCACAGACAAAAGAAATAAAAAGAAAGCAAAAGTAAAATATATTGTAACACTGAACGAACCATACTATTACGACAGCATTGAATACAAGAATTTTCCCGCAGCTGCCGACAGCATTATCAAATCCACATGGCGTCGTCGCCTCATAAAGCAAGGTGAGCAATTCAATGCCGCCGCTATGGAAGAAGAGCGTACAAGACTTAGCGAACTGTTCAGAAACAATGGTTATTATTATTACCAACCGGGATATATAAAATATTTTGCCGACAGCATAAACACCCATGGCAAAATAGATTTGCACATACAGCCCGAGAATAATCTGCCATCCAGAATCTCACGTAGATGGAAATTCGGCACCACACAAATACGGGTAACAAAAAACCTTGCAGCAGGCGAACGTAACATTGGCACCGCCACAAGCGACACAATCGGGAACCGTTTCTTCAAATATATCTACAATGGCAAGAAGCCTCCCGTAAGACCGGATGCACTACTACGCAATATACTGATAAGACCCGGCGAGATATATTCGTATGAAAAGCAGCAGAATGCCTTCAAGCGATTAGGACAAATGAATATATTCAGCAATATCAATTTCGCTCTAACCCCACGCGGTGACAGCGACACTTTGGATATAAACATAACAACCCAACTCGACAAGCCATACGATTTCACATTCGAGCTTAATGCCACATCAAAAAGCAATGACCAGATTGGACCGGGAAGCAAGATAAGTCTTGCACGCAAGAATGTATTCCGCGGAGGTGAAACTCTGAAATTCACCCTCAACGGCTCATACGAATGGCAGACCGACAAGAATGTCAAGGGACGTGCCGCCGTAATAAACTCATGGGAGATTGGCGCAGACGTTTCGTTATCATTTCCACGATTATTCTTTCCGTTTATTCACCGTAGGCATCTACGTATTCCTGCAGCAACATCATTCCGCCTGCATACAGACCTGATGAACCGTTCAGGATTTTTCAGAATGATACGTGCCGGTGGTGATGCCACATATAAAATATATTCACACAGCACCACCACACACACTGTAATACCGTTTCGTCTGTCATACGACATGTTGCTTAGTACTACAGAAAAATTCAATACCATTGCACAAAACAATCGTTCCATAGAAAACAGTTTCCGCAACCAATTCATCCCTGCGATGCAATATACATATACATATGATAACACCAATACCTATCATCGAAACAAGACGTGGATTGAAACATCTGTTACATCTGCAGGAAATATAACATCACTCTTATTTTATGCATTCGGCAAGGATTTCAACCAAAAAGACAAGAATATTTTCGGCAACCCGTATGCACAATTTATAAAAGGCAGTGCAGAGATGAGGCAATTGTGGAAAATTGACAACAACCAATACATTGCCACAAGAATAATGGCTGGTGCCATATATAGCTATGGAAATTCCGAATACGCACCCTATAGTGAGCAATTCTACATTGGAGGAGCAAACAGCCTAAGAGCATTCACCATACGTTCTGTAGGTCCGGGAAGTTTCCGTCCGGACAATGAGGACAGATACTCCTATCTTGACGAAACAGGAACACTTAAATTTGAAATGAACGTAGAATACCGTTTCAGAATAATATCCGATTTACATGGAGCACTCTTTGTCGATGCCGGCAATATCTGGCTGATGAAAGAGGACCCGGAACGTCCAGGAGGAGAACTTAAGGCATCAACATTCGGCAAACAGATAGCATTGAACACCGGATTCGGAATACGATACGATTTGAGTTTTCTTGTCTTACGTCTTGATTTCGGTTTGGGACTTCATGCCCCATACAAGACCAAACGTAACGGCTACTTCAACCTCTCGCCATTCAAGGATGGCTTTGCCTGGCATTTTGCCATTGGATATCCATTCTAAAAACTTTTTTCATTTTTTTTGCATATTATTGACTTTTTATTGTACCTTTGAAAAGATAGTACGCATCCTATAAAAAACATACGAACACAACTTATAATAAACATTTAATATTTACTAGAATGAAACCTACACTTTTTGTTTTGGCTGCAGGTATGGGCAGCCGTTATGGTGGTTTGAAGCAGTTGGACGGTCTTGGCCCAAACGGCGAGACAATCATGGACTACTCTATCTTTGACGCTATCCGTGGTGGATTCGGTAAGTTGGTATTTGTTATCCGTAAGGATTTCGAACAGGACTTCCGTGACAAAGTATTGAGCAAATACGAAGGACACATCCCCACAGAGCTTGTTTTCCAGGCTATCGACAACCTTCCTGAAGGTTTCGAGGTTCCTGCAGAGCGCACTAAGCCTTGGGGTACAAACCATGCTGTATTGATGGGTAAAGATGCCATCAACGAGCCTTTTGCAGTTATCAATGCTGACGATTTCTACGGACGTGACGCATTTGCTGTTATGGGCAAGTGGTTGAGCGAACTTCCAGAGGGTTGCGAAGGCAAATACTCTATGGTAGGTTTCCGTATCTGCAACACATTGAGCGAGAACGGTAGCGTTGCACGCGGTGTTTGCGAGAAGAACGACCAGAATATGCTTACAGGCGTTGTAGAGCGTACAGAAATCATGCGCGTCGATGGTCCTATCTGCTACAAAGACGAAGAAGGTGCATGGCAGCCTGTTGGCGAAGAGACACCTGTTTCAATGAACTTCTGGGGCTTCACACCCGACTACTTCAAACACTCTGAAGAGCAGTTTGTTGACTTCTTGAAGGAGAATATCGACAAGCCAAAAGCAGAATACTTCATCCCATTGGTTGTAAACAACCTTACAACAACAGGCAAAGCAAGCTGCGAGGTTCTTGACACAACAGCAAAATGGTTCGGCGTAACATATGCAGCCGACCGTCCTGCAACCGTTGAGAAAATCCAGTCACTCGTTGACGCAGGCGAATATCCTGAGAAGTTGTTCTAAGAAGAATAACATATACATAAAAATAGCCCTTTAAAGGGCTATTTTTATGTATATAAGTCAATAACCTATTTTAAATTAGCACAAGAAAAGTGGAAGTTCATCAAGAACTTCCACTTTTCTATATTATACCAAACAAATCTATTACTTAAATACAGGACGTATACAACGACCGCTATAACGACGGGCGAAATCACCCTTCTCGTATTCTACATTATCAAATTGCAAATAGTATGCACGATTGCAACTCTTGAAAACAGTACTTGTCCAATAATAACCACCGGCGACCTTATTAAATACATTTCCATCATTCTTATAACCGGTAGCAGGCAAGAAGATGCTGTTACCATTAGGACCTGTTACTTCATATCCTGGCACATCGTTAATTGTTGTCCACTTCCAGCTACACTCTCTGCAAAGTTCATTCAACTCTTTAGATGTAGGCATACGCCAAATAGCTCCCCAGTTCGCATTGGCAGCATCATCTTCTGCTTTAAGGGTTTCTTCACCATCAACAATGCCAAAACGCCCTTGAACGCAATATTTTGTTACCATTGCATAATCATTATTGTAATATTTATAGGTTTTCCAACTATAATCATCCTTTACCTCAACTTCACCCCAAGCGTAATATCCACCCACATTTTCCGGAACATCAGCACCCACATTGCATGTAGCCCATTTCAAGCCACTGGGTAAGCCCAAATCTACATACTCATGACGATTAAGAGTTCTTCTGAACTCTGCAAAAAGTTCAACATTCTCATTCGCTGCAAATGTATATGCAAGTTCTATACTTACCGGTGTATCAGAATTACCTACAAACCATCCATAAAGTTCAAAGCCTTCATCCGGTGTAGCTGTAACGGTAACTTCTGTTCCAGAAAATACAATAACCGATTTATCCGAAGAATTTGCAATAGTAGCTTTACCATTATCACTATTACTTACAGTAACAATGGGAGATGGTTTGAATTTAGCCTTCAAAGATATATCCTCCAATACTGCAAATGTATAATTTGCATCAGTACTTACAGCAGTTTTGGAATCACCGGCAAACCAACCAACAAATTCATAATTCTTATCAGGAGTTGCAGATATTGTAGCCTCAGCACCTTTCAAAACAACAAGAGAATCATCTGATGAATTTGCAAAAGCAACTTTACCATTCTTTTCGCTGCTTATTGAAACCACAGGACTTGGATAGAATTTAGCCACCAAAGAGATATTCTTTGAGGCTGTAAATGTATAATTCAATTCTGTGCTTACAGGAGTCTCGGCGTCACCAACAAACCATCCCTCAAACTCACAATCATTATCAGGAGTTGCAGTAACAGCCACACGGCTACCTGAAAGAACGATTACAGAATTTCCTGAATAATCGTCAAAAGAGACTTTACCATAATCTTCACTGTTTATCTTAACAACAGGACTCTTTACGAATTTGGCAACCAAAGAGATTTTTTTTGAAACAGTAAAAGTGTAATTCAGTTCTGTGCTTACTTTTGCATCATCGGCAAACCAACCGATAAATTCACAATTCTTATCAGGAGTAGCAACAACTGTCACTTCATTACCGGATGTGATGACCAAAGACTTTTCAGGAGAATTGGCAAAAGCGGCAACACCGTTACCGTTGCTGCTTACTTCCACTACGGGAGATTTACCAAATCTTGCAAGCAGAGTAACACTCTTAGAAGCTACAAAAGTATAATTTGCATCAGAACTTACAGGAGTCTTTTCTTTTCCCTCAAACCAACCTACAAACTCACAATCCTGCTTAGGAGTTGCAATTACAGTCACAGTATCACCTTGAAAGAAACTCATTGTTTTTTCCGGGAAATTCTCAAAAGCCGCAGCACCCGAAGCTGTATTCTTCAAAGTAATTTCGCAAGCAACTTTATTTTTATCGCCACAGCTGCAGAACAGCGACAATGAAAGAGCTATAACCAGCCCAAAAGAAATGAAAAAAGTTCTTTTCATAGATATCTATTATTTTATTATTCGTCAAACCGCAAAAGCCGATGTCACAATACGGCTTCAAGCACATTGCTAAACTTTACAAAAATAATAGTTCAAATTCAATAAAACAATTTTTAAGAGATTTTTTGCTACGCAAACTTCAAAAGCTCAAAAAAAATGAGGCATTGCCGCCAGAAGAAGAGGTAAACTATGACGTAATATTTACAAAAAGCAACAAGGAAGAGAACCTCTTCCTTGTTGCTTTTGCAAATCTATTTAGACAGGCTATGCCTGACATTTATTGCAATTACTTTTTCTTGCCGTTGTATTCGTCAGAAACTGTAAGCTTTGCACGTCCTTTTGCACGACGAGCAGCCAATACGCGGCGGCCATTCTTTGTAGCCATTCTCTCACGGAAACCGTGCTTGTTTTTTCTCTTTCT
>JAEIGA010010106.1_pt1 | contig 14299 bp, 14 predicted proteins | sample 9270691 | NCBI WGS metagenome assembly JAEIGA01 (sample SAMN17057246, study PRJNA624740) | gut metagenome | biome: biome; isolation source: fecal sample | host: Bos grunniens | place: China: Xizang | collected 2019 | reverse complement strand
TTCATTTGACCGAAGTCGCATTCCATAAAATCTCCGTTCGACTTGCATGTGTTAGGCACGCCGCCAGCGTTCGTCCTGAGCCAGGATCAAACTCTCTAAAAAATTGTATCTTTACACTTTCGTGTAGAAATCATTTTCTAAAGTGCTTTTTAGCTCTTTACTTCTTTTAACTCAAAACGCTTAGCGTTTATTTCTTAACTCTTTTGTTATCCAAAAGAATTACTGTTTCTTGTATTTCTCTGTTGAGTATCTTTACTCTCAAAGAATCTACAGGGTTCCTTTTTTTATCTCGTCGTTGTTTAATTTTCAAGGTTCAAGTTTTGTCCAACCCGTTTTCGCGGGTGGAGTTTTATTATATCAAAACTCCTCGAGGTTGTCAACAGTTTTTTCAAACTTTTTTAAAATTTTTCAATTTTTTAAGTTTTCGTTACCGCTGAGCGTTTATCTCTCGCAGACAGCTTTAATATAATATCACAACAAGTTCAACTTGTCAACAACTTTTTTCAAATTTTTTTGAATTTTTTCTACTTTGACTTTTTGCACATTTTTCGCAGTTACAAATGGGATTTTCAGTTCAATTTGAATAATATATGATTTTAAGGATAGTATAAATAACAAATAAGCGTCATTTGGAGATATTATTATGAATTACAGAAATGAAAATCGTTCATTTAAACAGGTCTTGTGGCAGATAGTTGCCATTATACTATTAAATGCTATCGTTATCGGTGCAATCGGATTTGTTTATGAAAATACTGCTACCCTTTCAAGTATTGGGTCACGCGGTCAGGAAGTAAGACAGATTCAGAAGAAGCTACAAAGTCTCGGATTTTATTCGGGGTCTGTTGACGGCGTATATGGTACAGCCACACAAAGAGCTGTTCGTAATTTTCAGAAAAGCTGTGGAATTGCCGCTGACGGAATTGCAGGACCTAAAACATTATTATATTTAGGATTAGGGTCAGGCACATCTTCATCTGCAAACGGATACAGCTCCAATGATATATATTTGTTGGCAAGGATTATAGCTGCGGAAGCACGTGGTGAAAGCTACACAGGTCAGGTGGCTGTTGGCGCAGTTGTGCTTAACCGTGTTCAACACTCATCATTTCCAGACACGATTTCTGGAGTTGTTTATCAGCCTGGTGCATTTTCGGCAGTAAGGGACAGTAACTGGAATGTTGCTCCAGATGATACTGCAAAGAAAGCTGCAAGGGATGCTATTAATGGATGGGACCCTACGGGTGGTGCTATATACTATTATAATCCTGCAAAAACAAGTAATAAATGGATTAGGTCGAGACCTGTTGTAACGACAATTGGCAGACATGTATTTTGCAAATAAGTGCAAAGTGTAAAATTAGAGATTCTTCGCTACGCTCAGAATGACCCCCATACAGTTTATTGTTTTACCCGACAAATTATAATTTGTTTATCAAAATGAAAAAGGCAGGCATGGAAGCCTGCCACTACGCATAATTCATCATTCAAACAAATTATGATTCAAATTCGATAAATGCATATTTTATTGTATTTCTGTTATATGTATATGTAATATAGAGGTTATTGCCATCGGCAATGATTGCAGGATATGAATATTCTGCAAAAAGGTTGATGCTATATTCGAGAGTTGTTACATCCTGCCATGTTTCACCGTTATCCTTTGAAACGGAAAGGATAAGTCTGTTTCTGACCTTCATTCCAACAGGAGTATAAACGAGCCACACCCAACCATTTTCAGTTGTGACACAATCAATACCACTGTTATTATTCATAAGCTCTGTAGGATAAGCCTCACACCATGTGTAACCGCCATCAGTTGAGTCAGTTTTATAAATTCTGCCTGCCTTTGTACGGAAAAGGGCGTGGATATTTCCATCCTTATCCTCCCAGAGAGTTGGTTGAATCATTCCTACCTCGTTACCTCTGCTATCCTTTGCAACGATAAAGTCAGTTTTTGTCCAAGTGCTTCCACCGTCAGTTGAAATATCGAAAAATGCTCTCCAAGAGCCCTGCTCACTTGAAGCAGGTGCAATGATTGTTCCATCTGATGTGATAAGAACCTTATTTTTCACAGGACCTCTGCCACCACTTGTGTCACCAGGCACAAGCTCCTTTGGTGCTGTCCAAGTTTCACCATTATCAAATGAGTCAGTATATTTTGTTACCCAATATGGAATTTCCATGCCGACCTTATAATAAAGTCGTACATAATCACCGTAATTCACAAGGACAGGATTCCAATGGGCAACCGGGTCCTCGGAATACATTTGCTGTGGCTCACTCCACTCGTTACCATTATAAATACTGTACCAGATTCGTACATCCTCGTCACCCTCGGCAGTACCTGCAAAGAATGCTGACATAAGGTTGCCGTTATTGAGCTTTACAACTGTTGAAGCGTGAGAATCGCTGAAATATTTCTTTGCTTTGAAGATTTTGCCCTGCTCCATTGTGAAGTCAACATCTGCAGAGTCATTCTGACTACCTGAAAACACGCTGATGAATCTTTCAGTGAAGTCTGTTATTGTGTTAACTGCATTTTTTATGCCACCACAGGCTGAGACTTCAGTTGTGCCGAAAAGAGAAATGCAAAGGATTATTGCTGTTAATTTTTTGATGATGTTTTTCATAATGTACTCCTGTTGTGTGTTATTTGGTGGGAGAATCTTAGCTCAAAATTACATCGCAAACTGATGAATCCCTCCACCACCTTCGGTGGTCCCCCTCCCTTTGACAAGGGAGGCTATTTATTGCAGAGGTATTCCATTGCTAATTTGTAACCGTTGAGGCCTTTGCCGATGATGTGCTCCTCGCAAGCTATACCTGCATAAGAAATCTGACGAAAGTCCTCACGCTTTGTTACATCTGAAATGTGTACTTCGACTGCAGGGATACCAACCGATTTGAGAGCATCGAGAATTGCAACGCTTGTGTGGGTATATGCTGCAGGGTTTATGACGATTCCGTCGAAAACTCCGTAAGCCTCTTGAATTTTATCAACGATTGAGCCCTCGTGGTTGGACTGGAAGCACTCAACCTGACAATTTAATTCATCTGCCCATTCCTTTATGTTTGTTAAAAGGGTTTCGTAATTTTCTTTTCCGTAAATGCCCGGCTCACGAATACCAAGCATATTTATATTGGGTCCGTTTATTACAAGAATTTTCATATTTTCTCAATCTCCTTGATTATGGAGTTTGTCACCTCTTCTACTGTGCCGTTTCCGTCAACTTCGATATGAGCAAACTGACGGTATAATGGCATTCGTTTTTCGTAAAGTGCTTTCACTCCGTGAAGTTGTGACAACGGTCTGTTTTTTGTTGGAAGCTTTTCTGCATCACGATTTATGAAAATGATAATTCCGTTTTGTTTTAATGGCATATAATTTTCAGGTCGTGTTACAACTCCACCACCTGTTGCGATTATTAAGCTTTTTTCTCTGCCTGCAAGATTTACTGCTATATTTTCACAACAACGGAAATAATCCTCACCCTGATTTGCGATAATTTCGGGAATTGGCTTTTCCTCTGCATTTTCAATCATTGAGTCAGTATCCATAAGGTCTTTGTTAAGCTTTTCGGAAAGAGCCTTGCCGATTGTGGATTTTCCACACCCTGCCATACCGATTAAGACAATATTGCACATCTCCTTAAAGAGAGTCATTGTGATTTTTTCGGTTATGCTGTCCTCGAGCTTTGTATCGAAGAATATTTCGTGAGTTTTTTTAGCCTGTGCCACAAGCATTGGAAGTCCTGCCACAGCAGGTACCCCCATATTCTGTGCATCCATTATGATTTTTGTTCTTAATGGATTATAGACAACATCAAAAACGCCCTTGAGGTTTAGGAATTTTTCCAATACAACAGGAGAATGCATATTATCAGGGTACATTCCCACAGGAGTTGTGTTGACAATTATTTCTGTGTCAGTTTCACTATATATATTAGTATAGTTAATTTCACCATTTCGTGAAACAACACCTACTGAGTCAGCACCCATATCAGAAAGCACAGCTTGTACTGTTGCTGAAGCACCACCACTACCAAGAACAAGTGCTTTCTTGCCCTTAATATCAATTCCTGACCTTTCAACCATATACTTAAATCCGAAGTAGTCAGTATTGTCACCGTAAAGCTTACCGTCACGTACAGTTATTGTATTTACTGCGCCGATTTTTTCTGCTTCAGGAGAAATTACATCGAGATACGGAATAACTGCTTTTTTATATGGAATTGTTACATTGATACCCTTAAATTTTCTTTCACTTAAAAATTTCTCAAGATTTTCAGGTGCGATTTCAAAAAGGTGATAGTCCTTATTACCAAGGGCAAGATGAATCTGTGGTGAGAAGCTATGTGGTAAATGCTCACCTAAAAGTCCATACATCTAAAGACCTCTTTTCTGCTTTACATTGCGTTCGCTGATAAAGTTTGAAAGAAAAATGTGCTGTGGGCAATTTTACTCAAACTTAAATAAAAAAATCAAGTAAAGTGATTGCTGTTACTGCTTCGACTACAGGGACTGCACGTTGCACAATGCAAGGGTCATGTCTGCCCTTAATCTGCAGTTTTTCTTCTGTCGTTTTTTCAAGGCTTACGCTATTCTGCTCCTTGAAGATTGATGGTGTTGGCTTGATTGCAGTTCTGAAAACAATTGGCATACCATTTGTGATACCACCATTTATGCCACCTGAATTATTTGTTTTTGTTTTGATTTCACCATTTTCAATACAGAAATCGTCATTGTTTTCACTACCGTAAAGGTCAGTAGCCAAAAATCCGTTACCGAATTCAATTCCCTTTACTGCAGGAATACCGAAAATATTTTTTGCAAGTTGGTTTTCGATGCCGTCAAACATTGGCTCACCGAAGCCTGCCTTAACACCTGTTACAGCACATTCAATAACACCACCAACAGAGTCACCGTTTGCTCTTGCTTTTTCGATTTCTTCAATCATAAGCTTTCCTTTTTCATCGTTGATTACAGGAAGGCTTTTTTCTGCTGTGTTCCACTTACCAATATTTACATAATCGATTTTATCGTCATAAACATTTTTGATTTTCTGAATATGAGCCTGAATTTCAATACCCATTTCATCTAAAATCTGCATACAAACTGCACCTGCAAAGCAGAGTGGTGCTGTAAGTCTGCCTGAAAAATGGCCACCACCTGAAACATCATTAAAGCCATTATGCTTTATGTATGCTGAATAGTCAGCGTGTGATGGTCGAGGTGTGTCGATAATATTACTGTAATCCGCTGAATGTTGATTTTCATTATATATCACCATACAAAGAGGTGCACCACATGTAACATTATTCACAAGTCCTGACAGAATTTCAGGAGTGTCACTTTCCTTACGAGGAGTTGAAAGTGAGTTTTTACCGGGAGCACGTCTGTCCATAAAATTAAGGACCTTTTCCATATCGATTTTCTTTCCTGCAGGAAGTCCGTCAATCACCACACCGATTCCTTTTGAGTGAGATTGACCGAAAACTGATATTTTAATTTTATTACCTGTCATTGAGGACATCTGAATTACCTCCCATTTTATTAAAGTCGCTAAAGAAATCAGGATATGATTTCTCAACAGCGTTGCTGTCTGTTATTACCACGTCTTCATTACAAAGACTGCTTAAAATTGATGCTGACATTACAACTCTATGGTCATTGTAGCCATTGACAACGCCACCCTTAAGAGTAGCACCACCGTGAATAATCATTCCGTCGTCAGTTTCCGTTACATTTCCTCCAACTGAAGTGAGCATTTCCACAACAGACTTAATTCTGTCACTTTCCTTAATACGAAGTCGCTGTGCATTGATGATTTTAGTGTCACCACTACAAGCAGAAGCCACAACTGAAATTACAGGCACAGCATCGGGAATGTCGGATGCATCAACTGTAATGCCATTAAGTTTATTCTTTTTAACTGTTATTTCATTACCGCTGATTTTCACATCAGCACCCATTGAGGACAAAACCTCTAATATTTTTTTGTCACCCTGAGGCGAATTTACTTGGAGGTCAGTTACTGTTACTCCATTTTCACTTAATGCACCTGCACAAAGGAAAAAGGAAGCATTTGACCAGTCACCCTCTACTGAAATTTCTTCAGGTGATAAGTATTTCTGATTACCCTTTATTATATATGTATTTTCCTGCTCCTCGATTTCAATTCCGAATTTACGAAGAACGGAAATTGTTATCTGGAGATATGATTTTGACTCAACAGGTGGAATAAGATTGATTTTACTGTCACCCTCAAGAAGTGGTAAGGCAAATAAAAGTCCTGTAATAAACTGTGAGCTGATATTTCCCTTTATTTCATATTCACCTGACTGGAGCTTGCCTGTTAAATGCAATGGAAAAACATTACCGCTATGAAAGGTTACACCCTTTTTCTCCATTTCTTCTTTTAATGGTGAAATCGGTCTTTGTGGTAATCTGCCACTACCCTTAATAGTTGTATCAATTTCAAGGGCTGACACAACAGGCATTAAAAATCGTAATGTTGAGCCACTTTCGTTACAATCAATTTCTGTTTTTTTATTAAACTCCTTTGGTGTAACTGTAATAAAATCACCGTTGACAGAAACATCAGCACCCATTGATTTAAGGCAAGAGCAAGTTGCTGCGATATCCTTTGACATCACATTGCAATAAATTTTTGTTGCTTTTTTTGAAAGTGCAGCACAAATAAGTATTCTGTGAGCATCTGATTTTGATGAGATTGCTCTGATTGTACCGCTGATTTCAGATGGAGTGCATTTGACGGTCATTTAGTTCATACCTTTTTCGATGAAATTCTGTAAATCCTCAACAGGAAGCTTCATAATCTTACAAAGTCCCAATTCCTCAGGAACGATTACTGACATTGTGTCAAAGCTTCTTTTCTTATCAGAAAGTGATGCCTTGTAAAGGTCTTCTGCTGAAAAATCACAAGTAGTTGGTAAATTGTTCTTTTCAAGAATAGGAAGAAGGACATCTGAATAATCCTCTTCACTCATACCAACCTCATAAGCACCCTTTGTTGCAATTACCATACCGATAGCAACTGCATTTCCGTGAGAAATTGTAAGATTACTGCATTTTTCAATAGCGTGACCGATTGTGTGACCGAAATTGAGAAGCTTTCTTTCACCCTTTTCAAACTCATCACGATTAACAATATCACGCTTGATTTCAACACAACGCTTAATTACATATTCGATATTTTCTTTTATAGAATTATCCTGCAAAAACGCAAGGAAATCCTTATCACAAATCATTCCGTATTTAATGATTTCAGCACAGCCTTCGTTAAATGTTTCACGGGGGAGTGTATTAAGGACATCACAATCAGCAAAAACTGCAATTGGCTGATAAAATGCACCACAGAGATTTTTTCCTGCCTTAAGATTGATTGCAGTTTTACCACCGACAGATGAGTCAACCATTGAAAGCACAGTTGTAGGAATCTGCACAAAATCAACACCACGAAGATATGTTGAAGCCACAAAACCTGTAAGGTCACCTGTTACGCCACCACCAAGGGCTACGAAAAGGTCAGTTCTTGTAATGCTGTTTTCAGCACAGAATTCAAGGATTTTTTCAAAATTTTCAAAGGACTTTGCTTCCTCTCCGTGAGGGAAAACGAACTCAACTACTGAATATCCACTGTCTGTAAGACTCTTTTTAACTTTTTCACCGTAAAGAGAAAAAACTGTGTCATCAGAGATAAGCACAACTCTGCAGAGTCTTTTGATTCCCTTGATTTTTTCACCTATTGAATTAAGAAAGCCTGTACCAATGTGTACTGTGTATTCCTTTGATGCAGTTACTTTTACTGTTTCCATTTGTATCACCTGTTATCACAATTTTATTTGAGTAATTCTTTTAATCTGCTGTCGTATGCCTGTTTTTCAAATTCAAGATAAACAGGAGTATATTCCTTATCCACAAGACATATAAGATAATCTGTAAACTGTGGATTAAGTGGTAAAATCGGTCCTGTGTGGTATGTTGCAAAAAGATTGTTATGGTGAATTCCTTCGATTTTACTATCAGGATTCATACCACATCCTTTTTTCATATTAAGGAATGGATATGGATTTTCACCATAAGAATGGCTTAAGAGATTTTTAAAGCCTACGATTTGCATATTTTCAAATTCACCGACGCTACAATCGTTATATCTTAACTTTGTGAACTGCTTTGCATAATATGGGTAAAAGCCGAGACATTCAGTTGATTTGCCATCGCCATTTTCGATATATTGACCGAAAAGTTCAAAAGCATTTCCTGTTGCTAAAATCACGCCACCGTTATCGATTCTGTCCTTAATTGCATCGGCATATTTCTTAAGCTGTTCAAACTCGTTGAACTGATGCTTTTCCTGACAAGGACCGATAAGGAGAAAATCAACTGGATTATTCACAAATGCAGGTTCATCAAAAAGTGATGTTTCAATAATTTCCACATCATACCCTGCAAGGCTTAATTTTTTGTTGAGATATTCACAGTTACCTCTGTCACCGTAAAGATTATTGTATTCAGGATAAAGAACTTCAATCACTATTTTTTTCATTAGTTTTTATCCCCTTTCTGTGAAAGTGCATTTTTGATTTTTTCAACAACACTTGTTGCATAAAGTTCAAAGTAAACAACTACACTTCTGCCGACAATACTCTTTTTGCTAACCTCATTTGCAAGGTCATCATAACTTTCAAAAAGAACAAGCTTGCCTGTGTCAATGCCCTTGATTTCAAGGCAGTTTGCCACATCGTAACAACGACTGCCACCAACATAAACTGTTCTGATATTTTCCTTGTTAAGTGGTGAAAAGTCAGTATCGTAAATCCATGAAATATCCTCGTGACCGTGAATTTTGTCATTTGAATCAGTTATGAGAAGCACAACATCCTTTTCCTCTTCTGTGCTATCAAGGAATTTAAGACTTTGTGAGCAGGAAATAGGATTCTGATTTTTTGAAAGCATCGAAACAACCTCAATGCCATTATACTTCTTCTCCTGAAAACGTCCTGTTTTTGATGACAAGTCCTCAATGCTGTTTTCGATTACATCAAGGTCAATTCCCATAAGTCTGCAGACAGCACAAGCACCTGTTATATTAAAAACGTTGAAGAAATTACCCTTTTGAAATGGAAGCACAAGGCTTTCACCCTTATCACCATTGAAAACAAAAGTGCCCTTCTGGAAATCGACATCACTTGCGTAAAATCTGCTTTCAGGCATTGAAAAACCACAGCTTGAGCATTTTGGAACACCGATATGGTTGTAATGATAAAATTCATAATCTAATTTATGGTTACATTTCGGACAAGCAATAAGGTCGCAGACAGTATCAACACAAGTGTCGGTGCTTCTTTCAGTTTTGTTAACTGAATAGAAAACTCTGTCACAAACGCCCTCACCCAAAAGACCTGATATACCGTCGTTGCCGTTTAAGATAAGAGTTGTTTTCTTATCGAGATAGTCGTTGATTTTGTCAAAGATAAATCCACTGTGACCATTTCGCATAATTGAATCACGGAAAAGGTTTGTGCAAAGGATATATTTAGGTGTAAATTCTGTGTAGATATACTGCGATGAACGCTCATCAACCTCAAGGACAGCAACATCGGCAGTAACCTTACCACCCAATGTGCATTGAGTAACAAGTGCAGATGCAAGGCCCGGTGCCATATTTGAACCCTTTGAATTATTAACAACAGTTTTGCCACTGTTACGGATAATGTGTGTAAGCAGATTTGATGTGCCTGTTTTACCGTTTGTACCTGTTACACAAATTGTGTTTCGAGGCATAATAAAACGCGAAAGCGCATCAGGGCAGATTTTGAGCATTACAATACCCGGTGTGTTAGTACCTCTTTTGAATATTTTATCAAGGAGAAATGCCATAATTTTACCAATGATTATGGCAATGAAAAATCTTAATTTACCCATATATTTCACAATCCTTTTCTTTTGGAATTTCAAAAATTACTTCCATTTTATATTATAGAATTTGCAATAATTAAAGTCAATATTAAAGTGAGGATTAAAAAGAAAATAAACTGGTATTTAAATAACAAAAGCGAGGTGGTTAGCCTCGCTTTGCATTTATTTATTCAATATGTAATTCACAACTGCCTGAGGGGTACATTCAGGAAGGTCGATTTCTAAAGATGCTTCCACCATATTTTCAAGATAGTGGGCATCGGAATTTCTGAAATGCTTCATATCCTTTAAAAGCTCGTGCTTTTCCTCATACTGAGGGATATATGCTTTATGGGTAAAGCCTGCTGCAGTGAAATTCATTTCTGGGTACATAAAGCCCAAAACTGAAAGGACAGAATATGATGCACGGTCAAGGTGTGCAGGGAAAACTGCACCGTCAAATCGGCTGACCTCACTTACAACATCGTCAATGCTTATACCTGATGCAGTTGTGAGAAGTATTTCTTCCTTACCTAAAATTTTATCAGTATGGTCCATTATATACTGATTCCCAAAAATACTTTCATCATTTATTATAGGTGGCATTGTTGTTTTCACATAATCTGAAAACTCCAATGCTTTTTCTAATGTTGGAAAAAGGCATACAGTATGAATTTCCTCTGATGTGCAGAGCTCCATTCCGGGCACAACTGTAATTCCCGCATCCTCACCTGCTTTTATGGCAGCAGGACAATTAAGGCAGGAGTTGTGGTCTGTCAATGCGATAATATCGTAACCCATAAGCTTTGCTAAATTCACAAGGTTGTACGGTGTCATATCATTATCACCACAAGGTGACAGACAAGAATGAAGATGGAAATCATACTTTAACTTCATATTTCTTTACCTAATTTATTTGCAAGGGTGTAAGCATCCTCTTCTGATGAAAGAACACAAATACCCTGCAATTCTGCTTTGGCTTTGGCATCATTATCGAGAGTTGAGTTTTCACAAAGGACAATGCAGGCACAGTCAGCAAGAAATGCAACTGCAATGGCATTGATGTTACCCATTACGGTAAACCAACAGTCACCACTTTCTGCTCTGCCCATTACCCAGCTGAGCAAATCGCCACAGTAACCGCCCTTGATTTCTCTGTCCATATCGCCCTCAACAAGGACCTTAAGATTTAATTTTTCTGTTAATTCTTTAATCGTCATTATCTATCCTCTGTTCTGAATGGTTTAGGAATGAAGTTTTCTGCACCTTCACGGTTTTTCATATTGAAAATGCAGTCGTTAATATCTGCCTTACCGATTACAACATCCTCTGCGAAGCAATGGCAGGACGGTGAGCCACACATACCACAGTCAAGTCCCGGTAGTGAGCCTTCGATTTCCTTAATCTGATTCATTTTCTCCATTGCCTCAAAAACATTGTCAGCAAGCTTCCATGGAGATGCTTCAAGAGGCTTTTCCCAATACATTTCCTTTGGAATTGACTCATATTCAAGATGATTGCAGGAAACAGGCATATATTTACGGAGTCTGTGAAGTCGAGCTTTTGCAACGAAAGGATTTTCAACAGTCAAAGGTCCACCAACGCAACCACCTGAACAAGCATTAAGCTCAATAAACTCAAGGTCGTTAAGCTTTTCATCCTCTAATTCTTCAAGCACCTTTATAACATTTTCAATACCGTCTGCTGCTAAATATCTGTCCTTTAAGAGTGCTGCAGATTCACCACCTGATGAAGCCCAACCAACACCGATAATACCTGAATCGCTCAAACTCTCAAGCTCGATTATTTTATCCATCTGCTGAACCAATACAGGATAAATATCCTTAATTGCAAGGACACCGTTTATATATGATTTACCGTTGCAAATGGGTTGCTTGATTGAGGAGATTTTTGCAGTACAAGGTGTTATAAAGAACACACCGATATCCTCGTCAGAAAGTCCTGTTTCTTCTCTTGCCTTAATTCGTGCAAGACGTGCTGCCTCTTCCATAGGAGCATTCAAATCGAGAACATTTTCTATAAGATTCGGAAAACGGACTCTGATAAGACGGACAACAGCAGGACAAGCAGAGGAAATCAACGGTTTTTTAGTCTTTTTCATTGAGAGAATAAGTCGTGTTGCTTCACTGACAAGCTCTGCACCCTTCGAAACCTCAAAAACATCGTCAAAGCCCATTCTTTTAAGCCCTGTCAACACATAGTCCGTGTCGTCAAGGTTGTTGAACTGACCGTAAAGTGACGGTGCAGGTACTGCTATTCTGTATTTATAATCAAGAATTTCATTAAGTGAATATTTCTCGGCATATTTTGCGTGGTGAGGACAAATTCTTATACATTCACCACAGTCAACACAACGCTCGGAGAGAATATACGCTTTTCCGTTACGGACTCTGATTGCATTTGTAGGGCAACGCTTAAGACAGCTGACACAGCCCTTGCATTTTTCTTCATCAAGTCGCACGGAATGGAAATAAGTTTCGTTCATTGTTATTACTCCAATCAATTTGGAAGTATCCACGGTGGGGTCAAGACCCCGCCCTACCATATACAAATTATGCTGTATATACCTTCAGGTACATTGTTGTACCCACACCGACGGTGGAGTCAATTTTCATATCGTCGGTGTATTTTTTAATATTCGGAAGACCCATACCGGCACCAAAGCCCAATGAACGGACATTGTCAGGTGCAGTTGAATAGCCTTCTTTCATTGCAAGTTCAACGTCAGGGATACCGGGACCCTGGTCAGCAAGAACCATACTGATACATTCAGGAGAAATTTCAACATCAATTTCTCCACCACCAGCGTGGATTACAAGGTTGATTTCTGCCTCATAAAGTGCAATAACAACCTTTCTTACGATTTCGGGATTAAACCCCAAATCCTTAAGAGTCTTTTTTACTGAGCCAGAAGCTTCCCCTGCACGAGTGAAATCGTCACCCGGAACAACATAGTGAAGTTTCAAGCTACTCATTTCATTGCTCCTCCTCGAAGTCCCTTTTCGTAAAGCATACCGCAGGATGCAAACATTGCCTGTTTTGTTGTCATAAGGACAATATCCCTATCCTTTGCAAGGTCGATAATACCCTGGTCAGGCTGTTTGCCACGGACAAAAACGATACACTGCATATCCATCATTTCAGCAGTACGAACAACCTGTGGATTAACAAGTCCTGAAAGGAGCACAGCCTGTTCCTTAACGTAAGCCAAAACGTCACTCATCATATCACTGCCACAAGCAGTATAGACATCTCTGTCCATAAATTCCTCACCACAGATTACCTCTGCGTCAAGAATTTCCTTAATTTCATATACCTTCATATTTTGATTACCTCCCGACAACTGTCAGATAATAATTTATTATACACCTTTTCTATGCTTAAAACAATGTGGCACTTTACTGAAATATATTGTCAATATTTGTGAAAAAGGACAATTTCAAACGGAAAATTGAACGTGGAAAGCGGAAAATATTTACTTATTACCTCTTCCCTATTACTTCTTAACTAAAAAAAGGCACCATCTTACGATGATGCCTGATTTTGTTTAATTATTGATTAGCCGATTGTGTAAGCAATCTTGTTTGTTGCTTTACCCTGACCGTTGATTGTAACAACAGCCTTGAGCTGCATCTTAGCTGAGAAGCCATAGCTGATTTCAAGAGACTTGAGGTTGTCACCGTCAGCAACTGCTACAAGAGTAACATCTGTGTACTGAACATCTGTGCTGTTAACAGTAATAAGAGTTGTAATACCTGCGATACCGTCAACAACTTCCTGATGTGTGAAGAAGTCGTTTGTTGCACGGCTCATAGCGTTCTTGCCATCCTTCTGAGGATTTGCAAAGTTACCGAGCTTAACTGTGAACTTGTTACCGTTAGCTGTAGCATCCTTAATGTCAGCTGCTGTAAGGCTCATAGCCTTAAGAGCGTACTGTTTGTTCATACCTTCAGGAATAACACCGTTCTTAACAGCGCCTTCTCTGTTACCTATACCGAGGAAGCCACCAACAACTGAGTCGAGAGAAGCGTTTTCGTCGATACCCTGGATAATCTTGTTAAGTGTACCTGTTGCATTACCAACGTCGATAGCACCGTCAGGAGTGTAAGCACATACACGGTTGAACTTGTAGCTCTTCTTAGCTGCAGCTGCTGTCCACTTGTTGAACATTTCGTGAGCATTAGCCTTTGAGAAATCTGCAGGAGCTGAACCAGCGTCATCACCAGCAGGAGCGTCTGTTGAATCGTCTGCAGGAGCATCTGTTGTGTCATCTGCAGGAGCGTCAACTGTTGTATCGTCACCAGCAACATCGCCTGATACATCACCTGAAATATCGCCTGATACATCATTATTT
>JAEIGA010010105.1_pt1 | contig 14300 bp, 11 predicted proteins | sample 9270691 | NCBI WGS metagenome assembly JAEIGA01 (sample SAMN17057246, study PRJNA624740) | gut metagenome | biome: biome; isolation source: fecal sample | host: Bos grunniens | place: China: Xizang | collected 2019 | reverse complement strand
GGTGGTATCAGAAAAACTTCGTAACTTTGCACTCGCAAACGGGAAACGAATGCACATGGTCTCATGTCCGAGTGGTTAGGTACCGGTCTGCAAAACCGTTCACACCAGTTCGAATCTGGTTGAGACCTCAGAGCGACTTCATTTCGAAGTCGCTTTTTTTATTTCCCCACTCCATCACAAATTCCACATTGATTCGGAGAATGTGGTGGCTATTTGACGGGGATAGAGGGGTTGATGAGATAGAGCTGTTCGGAAGCGCGGGTGACTGCGGTGTAGAGCCAGCGATAGAAATCAATGTTGAGCGCATCAGGCTGCAATGCTCCCATGTCGATGTAGACATGACGCCACTGCCCGCCTTGTGCCTTGTGGCACGTCAAACAGTAAGCGTATTTGACTTGCAATGCATTGTAGTAGGGATCGTTCTGTACAGCCTTCAGTTTGGCTGAGAGACTGCCTTCGGTCTCGTCCATTATCTGCGTATAGATACGATTCATCTCGTCGGAAGACATTGCCGGCGCGTCTGATTGCAGTCCGTCAAGCAGTATCTTTGCTGAAACACCGATTTCAGTCCCGGGGTATTCCAGTTCGACATCTGCATAACGGTGTCCATAGACCTCTTCGGTGCGACCTATCCAACTGATACGCACTATGTCGCCGTTGGCTATAAAGTCGATTTCGTCTATATCTTTTGCCCAGTGGTAATTGTTTTTAGCTACGACAAGTCGCTCATCTCGTTGCAACTCTTCCTCTGCATCAAGCACCATAGCACGAATGCCATTGTTGTAGATATTTGCACGTTTATTGGAACGAGTAATCACGATGGTTTCATCTTGGCCGACGGAAGAATAGCTATCCCCTATTCTTTCGGCGAGATATTCTGATGTCAACACTTCGACATCGGCAAATTCTTCAGCCCACATTTGAGGTGGTGGCAATATCTCTTTTGCCATACGACGACGAATACGAGTGGCATTATATAGTATGCCACTATGCGCTGCTTGTCGTATCGGCTCGTCAAGTACAAAACCATAAGGGTTGAGTCGCAACTCTTGAAGTCGCAGTTTTTCCATGGCCGGGCTATTTGGTTGGCCGACAGGTGGCAGCTGTGCGACATCACCTATCAGAAGCAGATTGCACCCGGGAGATGAATAGACATGTCTGACAAGGTGTTCAAGCAGATTTCCTCCCGAAGCACCATCAGATATCATCGATGCCTCATCGACGATAAATAATGCTCCGCGATCTTTGTTGCCGGCAATGAAATAGTTGGCCGATGCCGGGTCGGGCGAATCGGCACGATATAATCGTTTGTGAATTGTCTGAACATTATGACCGCAATAACTCGAAAAAACCTTAGCTGCACGACCGGTCGGAGCAAGCAGTACCATCGGCACATTTTTCTCTGCCAATGCTTTGACCAATGCACTGACGACAGATGTCTTACCTGTACCGGCATACCCGTTAAGCACAAACACATCTCCCGGCGAGCGGTGGTACACAAACTCAGAAAGGGCAACCATAAGGATGCCCTGTTTATCTGTCGGGATAAATCCCAAATGCTTCTCTATGGACTGAAGCAATTCGCTCATTTCATCAGCTGATTGATTGCATGCACTGCATTGACACCAAACAAGGCCGCCGACTCAGTGCGAAATCTGCTATCGCCGAATGTCACTGGCACAAATCCATGGTTCATCGCCAATTCGACTTCTTGAGGAGAAAAATCACCCTCCGGACCGATGAGAATCAACACATTGCTTCCCGGTTTATACTCTTTCACAAAGCTCTTTCGTGGCAATGCATCATCGCAATAACCGATAAACTTCTGACCATCGAAATCAGTCTTGACAAGCGTTTCAAACTTGGTCATTTCGTCAAGTTGTGGCAGCGTTGTCTTCAGACTCTGATTCATCGCCGAGACGAGGATTTTGCGCAGGCGTTCAGTTTTGAGTTCTTTACGCTCACTATGAGCACACTTCAATGGCACAACGCGGTCTATACCGGCTTCAGTCGCTTTTTCAGCAAACCACTCCATGCGATCCATATTCTTCGTCGGTGCGACAGCCACAGCTATCGTGCACCCCCAATGACAAGCAATCTCCTCCTCTGCATCTATATTGACATAGACGTGCTTATGGTGGGGGTCAACGATTGTGCACTGATAACGATATCCCTTGCCGTCAGTGACAACTATCCGGTCGCCCTGCTTCATTCGCAACACTTTAACGCAATGTTGCGACTCGGTTTCAGGCAAACATTTGGTCTGCTTTATCTCCGGTGCAAAAAACTGTATCATCGCTGTAGCTTTTCAGGTTGGTGCTTATATTTGAAGATGATGGCAAACAATACAGCTACTACTAATGCGTAAGCTGCAAAAATCAACCATGATGTGCTCCAACCATCAAGTTGAGCAAGCACATCAGTCTGCGAATATACGAAATGATTGATGACCTCTTGAGCACCAAGCGTACCGATTGTCGCACCAATACCGTTGGTCATAATCATAAACAAGCCTTGCGCACTACTTCTGATTGACGAATCTGTCTCCTTATCGACATACAACGAGCCCGACACATTGAAGAAGTCGAATGCCACGCCGTAGACAATCATCGATAGTATAAACATCCATACGCCATCACCGGGATTGCCAAGACCGAAGAGACCAAAACGCAATACCCAGCCCAACATGGCTATTAGCATCACAATCTTAATACCAAATCGCTTTAAAAAGAAAGGAATCAAAAGTATACAAAGTGTCTCGCTGACTTGCGACAATGAAATCAAGGCATTGGCATGCTGAGCTCCGAAAGTATCGGCATATTCTGCAACATTGCCAAACGCAGTGATGAATGGATTGGCAAAACCATTTGTAATCTGAAGAGATACACCCAAAAGCATTGAGAAGATAAAGAATACAGCCATCTTCTTCTGCTTAAACAACGCGAATGCACGAAGGCCAAAAGTATCGATAAACGAACCTGTTTTCGGACCCTTTGACACAGGACATGCCGGCAAACTAAGAGCATAAAGCGACAATATAAGACCTATGACACCCGATGTGTAAAACTGAGCAGGATTGTGTTGGAAACCCAAGAAGTCAACCAACAACATCGCGCAAATGAAACCAATCGTGCCGAAAATTCTGATTGAAGGAAAATGCTTGATGGTATCAAGTCCCGCTCCGTTGAGTGCTGAATATGCTACAGAATTGGATAGACCAATCGTCGGCATGAAGAATGCGACGCTTAGCGTATAGATGCCAAACAATATAGGGAATGACAGAGCGTCAGGCGATGAAAATGCATAGGCACCTACTCCCAACATCGACAGACCCGCTATCAAGTGGCACAATGACAACACTTTGTGAGCACTCATAAATCTGTCGGCAATAATACCGATTAATGCCGGCATAAATAGTGATACGATTCCTTGCACAGCGTAAAACCAACCGATATATTCTTGCAATCCGACTTGTGCCAAGTAGCCACCCATAGATGTGAGATAGCTACCCCACACGGCAAACTCGAGAAAATTCATTATGGTCAATCGACCCTTTATACCTTTCATATGTCTTCTATTATTAATGTTATCGTTAAATCATCTGCAAACTTAACAAAAATAACCGAATTAATCACTAAATGTTCTTAGTTTTTCCAACGAGAATGTCAAAAAACACTCATCTAAACTATAAGGACATCATAAAGATAGTTCAAGACATTGAAACGTATTAACTACGTGGGTCGACGGACAATCAACCAATTGGTCTGATATTTATTGGTACCTACAACAACGCTCAATGCGACAATCAGTATTAAACGAAAAAAACTTGATCTGAATTTCATGTGTAAAAAAAATGGGGTTGACTAATGCCAACCCCCTTCAAAACATATAGTTGATTATTTCACTCTTAATGTCTGACCGACTCTTAGTGTAGAGGTCTTCTTTAGACCATTGAGTTTACACAATGTCGTTACCGATATACCATTTTTCTTGGCAATCTTCGACAAAGTCTCACCCTTCTTCACCTTATAAGTCTTACGCTCCTTGCTTGCCTGCTTGTAGGTGTTTTTCGGCATAGACTCAGTAGTCTTTTCAGGTGCGTAGTTACGAGCATTCTGGTAAGTATTCTTATCGAATGTGTATGTATCGGTGTGAGTAGTATGATTTGCAAAGTCGAAGATAGCCGATGGGTTGATAGCATACCCCATATAGCGTGTTTCAAAGTGGAGGTGAGGACCTGTGCTTCGTCCTGTGCTACCGCCCAAACCGATAGGATCGCCTGCCTTCACATATTGGTCCTTCTTAACCAAAAATTTATTTAAGTGACCATAGACAGTCTCCAAGTCGTTAGGGTGGCGAAGGATAACGTAGTTGCCATAACCACGCGCTTCGTAGTTAGTAAGACGCACCTTACCATCGAAAGCAGCGTAGATAGTATCGTTCATCTTGATGTTGATATCGACGCCCTTGTGCATGCGACCGAAACGCTTTCTCCAACCATAAGCAGATGTCATCTTGCCATAGTGAGGCATTGCGTAACCTGTCACATCAATCACTGCAGTCTGTGGAACTTCAGCAGCGTTATAAGGATTTACGCTGCGGCTATTCCAACCCTCTGTGTAGATATCCGGTTCCGGCTCAATGTTTTCGAAACCGAAATCTATGAATGTATCGTCATCTATAAGTTTGATTTGATCCTTCACATTCGTCTGCTTTGCAATCAAATCCTTGTGTGCATTAGAGTGTGGGTTCTTGTTAGTCTTCTGAGCTTGAGCGCCGAAGATTGTCATCAACGACAGACAAGTGATACCCATTATCTTTATTAAATTCATTTTCTTTTACTGTCTTCTTTAGTGTTTTGTTTCGTTTAAATTCCACAACATCAAAATAATAGCCGTCGTTTAATTTAAACTTTTTTAAACCTTTAAATTTTTCGGTAGTAAAGATAAGCAAATTAAATCTAATGTGCCAATTTTTTACCCTTAAATTATCTAAAACGAGTCTTAATATACCAAAAATCAACAAGTCAACACACTATGTATCAGAGCATTACAAAGGAATTATGTTTTAAAACATGTTTTTCCATTTCTGCACATAGTAGTTTCTTATGTGCAAAACTCAAAATCGCCCTACAGTTAAGAGATGTTAATAGTCAATTAAAACTCTGATTATCCATAGATTATAAAAAACTATTTCGCTAATTTTGTTGTCGAATAATAAAACCCAAAAATGATGACAACAACCATAGATACAGTCAACAATATCACCGATACGATTTCCAACAAACTGAGTGGTGCGACTTCAGAGCCTATGCACATCGGCCATTCGCTTCAACTATCGGATAAAGCAGAAGCCGGCACACATTTCATCGCTACCCAAGTGATGGATTTTGTCAACGCCACCTTGTCGCTCATCGGCCTGGGGGGTGTCGAAAGTGCAGAAAAGGCACTCTACGCTACTCTTGTGATATTATTAGCGTTTGGTGTTGGAGCAGTTGTGAGATGGATTCTGGTAAAAATCATACGAAACATACCTTATCACTATAAAGGTCATTTCATGCTATCGCTTGAGTCTGAAAGTTTTTTCTCCAAACTCAGCCGTATCATTCCGCCAATCCTTTTCCTTGCATTCATACAGGTGATGTATGAGCCGACAGAAAACCTTTCGCTTCTGCTCACAAAATGCGGATGGATATATGTCGTATTCGTCAGCGCAATAGCCGCAACAACGCTTATAACAGCGATTTACAAAAACTTTGACATCACTCGCAACAAGAAGAATATGCCCTTGCGAGGCATAGCCCAACTTGTAAAGGGCACAATCTGGATTCTCGCAACCATAGTCATCGTCTCAATCATTGTCGACCGATCCCCGGTCACTCTGATTGCCGGATTGAGTGCATTTGCCGCTGTCCTGATGTTGGTATTCAAAGATAGTATCCTCGGCGTTGTGGCAGGCGTGCAACTATCCGACAACGATATGCTTCGCGAAGGCGATTGGATCAAGGTAGATGGCACAAACGCAAATGGTACGGTAAAGGAGGTCTCTCTGGTTTCGGTAAAGGTTCAGAACTGGGACAATACCATCACCACACTCCCACCCTATTCGCTGATCACCGGTTCATTCCAAAACTATCGCAACATGAAAACAATGGACCGTCGTCGCATTATGCGCAACTATATGATAGACGCCGATAGTGTGAAATTTGTAGACGATGAAATCCTTGAGATGGTCGCTGCTCTCCCGGGTATGAAAGAATACATCGACACTAAGTTGGCCCAAAAGAAAGCAGGCAAAGAGGAAAACATCAACAATTCTCAGGGACTTGTCAATGGTACGATTGAGACAAACCTCGGTCTTCTCAGAGCATATATCGGCATGTACCTTCAACAGCACCCTCACATTGACTCCGAAGGAAGCCTTTGCTTTGTCTACACACAAGAGCAAACACCCAACGGCATACCATTGCAAGTCTATTGCTTCACTGCTACCTCCGAATGGGTAGAATACGAGTGTATCCAATCTGAAGTCTTCGAACATATAGCCGCAGTCCTTCCGAAATTCAAACTTTACACATTTGAAAATCCATCAGGTCGAGACAGTGTAAACGAAGGCTACCTCGAAGCCGGTGGCAACCCCGACAACCTTTACGGCCTACCTCATCCTTTCATCAAGAAAGACACCCCCGACAACCAATCGTCACAGCCCATAGACGATTGAACACACCAACAATCAACCTTCCTATTCTTCAAGATAAAAGGAGACGCTGTCCAATCGATGTTGGGCAGCGTCGCTTATATTGTGTAAAACTGAGTTCGTTTACGCCGTATCACTATGGATATCAGGCCCGAATGCGTATCAAATCGCAATAGATAGTGGCAATCCTAATTCTTATACCTACAAAATGCTTTTACCTAACGATTATAAACCACAATAGATGTTATATCGTAAGGGTTATGTAATAGTGTTTATCAACTATCGTCCCACGAAAGATATGATTAATTGAGAAGATAGCAAAGCCTCTTTGGAGAGGTGTCAACGCATATATTCGTTTGCCATCATCACCACCGTTCCAACCCGGCTTTTGCGGTCGATTATATTTGAAGTCGCTTTGCATATCAAAACGAGTCGAATCATAATTGACTTCTGACCAAATTCCGACCGACCCATGTTCCTTGAGTCTGATACGCAACGACTTACCATGTAGCACTATTTTAAGCTTAAAACGCATATACGCCGACAAAATCTAAATTAGGAGATGTTATTAATTACCTTTAAAACGAATGAAATAGATACTCGATGACTATCTATTGATGCGTCGTCTAAGAGCAGAAAAAGCTTTTTGATAGAGCGACGAGTCGTCCATTGTCTCGAGCATTTCCATCAATCTGCACATCGGAATAGTGAATGTCAATTCATTTTCCGGGATAAGTGGGCGCGCCGAAGGGTCAAGCATTCCGATAAAACAACTGCGACCGCCTGATTTGTTCGCACTTATCGCACGCGTCACAATTGACGCACAACCCGACGAGAATTGTGTCACGACAGCATCTGCAGAGTTATTATCGTAGAAAGCCCATGAGCTAAGTCCGGCAAGTATGTCGGGAGTAGCAAAAAACAGTAACGCTTCTGCATCACTCCACTCCTTAAGATTGTCAATTCTGACAAAATTCAAATAAGGTTTTTGTGTTAACTCGATGTTCAATCCTTGGACATAGTCTACGACCATCTCCTTTGTCTTCTTGTAATGCTCCACCTCAGAGACGAATATCGGCACACGCTCCGGCATCTCAGTAAACGCAGTGTAGAGCCCACCTCCACCACATATCACATTCTCTGCCGAAAGCGTCAGCGAATTGCCATGACGGACATTGCTGATGCTACCGACCAAACATTTGGGCACCGACCGTATCTCTGAAACCGGAGTGTCACTATAACCGAATGCTATCGGGAGCGGAGCTTTCTCTCCGAACGCCTGACGATACTTCTCTATAAATCCTTTTACTGTCACGTCACTCAATTGTGATAATCTTCGAGAAGCCTGTCAGATCGAAGACCGAGCGCACTTCTCTATTGAGATTGCGGATTAAAAACTTCTTTCCTGCTGCCGATTGCATCTTCTGCGTGAACAGAATCACTCTCAAACCCGAACTGCTGACATATTCCAAATCTGCGCATTCGAAAATGAGCAAATCCGTAGTCGCGATGATTGGTTTCAATGTCTGATCTAATTCAGGCGCAGTGAGCGTATCGAGTCGGCCGATTATAGCGACTTCGATACTATCAGGTGTCTGTGATATCTTTACTTCCATATATCAGATGTTTGATTTTTTATCGTTTAATTTCTTGGTTATCAATAAAATATTGCGTCCGTCTACGCGTTGATATTCCACGCTATCCATAATTTGACGGATAAGGAAAATGCCCAAACCTCCGATTGGACGCTCTTCCGACGACAGAGTAATGTCGGCTTCCTTGGCCTCAGTAGGGTCAAATTCAATGCCGTAATCTATGATTTGGATTGTCAGAATGTCGGAATCCGATTGTGCTTCCAACTCTACAATGTTGCTTTCTCCTTTAGGATAAGCATATAGAATGACATTCGCAACAGCCTCCTCCATTGCCAACCTGATTTGGAACACTTCCTCTGCCGGCAAGTTGAGAGCTTCACCGATTTCATCTACAAAGGCATTCATCTGCTCAAGTTCAGAAATCTCGTTTTTCAACTTCACTTTAAACAATGCTTTGCCTTCATTATGCAGCGGACTATTATAGCGACAACACAGCACAGTGATGTCGTCGCTTTGCTGAGTATCTTTAGCATGGTCCTTCACATCATTCAAAAGCCCCTCTACAATCGTCTGTGTATCAGCCTTGTAATTAGAAAGCAGAGATTGGACCATTCTCTCATTGGAGAATAACTCTTTATTGTGATTTTCTGACTCATTGATACCATCTGTATACAAGAACAAAATGCTGGAATCTTCCAAGTAGCATTCCTGACTTTGGTACTCATAAGTGCCCCAAATACCCATTGCAAGGTTGGATACGACATCTAAGAATTTTGCTTCACCATTCGGACCGATTATGACCGGCGGATTATGTCCGGCATTGCAGTAGTCAAGTCGTCCGGTAGTCAGGTCAAGTATTCCGACAAATGCCGTGCAGAACATATTCGACTCGTTGGAATCGGAAAGTGCATTGTTGAGAATGCGTACGATGTCCGACGAAGTTTTAGTATTCACAGCAATAGTTCTAAACAATCGACATGTGACAGCCATCACCAACGAAGCAGGCACACCCTTACCGGAAACGTCTCCAATAATGAAATGCAACTTATTGTTTTCGATAAAGAAGTCATACAAGTCGCCACCGACCTCTTTGGCCGGAATCAAGCATGCATAAAGGTCGATATCATTTCTATCGGGGAATGGAGGGAACACTTTCGGGACCATACCGAGCTGGATCGAGCGAGCAATGCGCAATTCGCTTTCAATACGCTCTTTATTGGCTGTTGAGACTTGTAGTTTCCGGATATAGTCATTCAATGAACGCTGCATATAATCAAATGAGTTATATAGCATCTTCATTTCATTGTTGGACTTAATTCGTGGCAATTTCGCATGGAAATTACCGGTCGCTATCTCATTTGCTGAATGTGCAAACTGCTCCAAAGGTCTCGTCATTCGCTTAATAGTAGAGAAGCTAAACAGTACGAGTAAGAACAGTCCGACGATAGCAATACCGATATTGAGTCGGTTAATATTCTCAAGCCCGGCAAATATATCGCTTGACTGACAGACTACACCGACCGACCATCCTGTGGCCTCAATAGGAGCATAGAATGTGTAGACTTCTTTTCCATCAATTGTTCTACATACCATCCCCGACCGGCCCTCAATCATATTATGCCCCATGTCGCTCATGATGGTATCACCTGCGAAATATGCCTCAGAGAATATTGTCTCATTAAGAATTAGACTCGTATTAGGATGCACCAAAAATGTTCCACCGCGACCTATCATGTAGTTATAGGAATTCGGATACAGCTTAATCGAATTGACTTGCTTCTCAAACCACTCCAAAGAAAGGTCGGCAGTAAATATCGCTATCAGATTGTTGTCCTTATCGTATATCGGATGAGAATAGGTGGTCATAATCATTTCCCCGCCACCGGTGTCATAATATGGCTCACTCCAATAGGGCTTATTGAGCAACTTTGGAATCTGATACCAATCCATATAGAAATAATTATAATCCTCACCACCGAGTTGCTTCGTGACTACATTATTGTCTGCATCACGATACGAATACGGCGAATAATAGAAACCCTTTTCCTTAAAGTAAGAAGGCTCAAATGCGACAGCACTACCCGACACAAAACTATTGCTTTGAAGCATTTGTGTTGTGATAGTGTACATATATTCCGGATTGTCAACATTATTGCTTATCACCCACGCCAAATTATGAGTAGCGATCTCCACTGATTGAAGAACGCTGTTAATACGCAATATGGTGTTGTTGAGCGACAATTCGGCTCGTTGAATCGACTCAGTCCTTGCGTTCTGACGAGCATAGCGACCGATGGTAAACAGACTGACAAGAAAGAGAACAGCTGTCACGATCAGAATGACGACAGTGAGACGAAATGAAAACGATTTATATTTCTTGGGCGTATCTATTTGCATAAATGAGTACCTCTGATTTTATCAATCGGTAGCGGCTTAGTAATAGAGCCACGCTTAATCAAAAATTGATTGATCTGGTTAAACTTTTCGACATCAATCTCAAATGATGGCTTATTCGTCCTTTTATCGCATAGAAGTTTGAGTGTCTGCTCAAGCATCCATTTCTGATAACGTCGGCTGACCGGTATACGCTCTCTTTCCATCACCTTGATTACAATTTCGAGAGCTTTATCAGGGTGCTGTTGAGCCCACTCCCACCCCATTCGCGACGCTACGGCAAAAGCCTTTGCCTGCTTGGGATATTTTTTGTAATAATCTGCTTTAATATAGAGACCATCTTCAGGAAAATCATATCCTGCATCCGACAAATAGATGTAGGGATTATTCTCAAAACCCGACATTCGCAATTGATACTCTTCACCATATGTCACAGCAAATGTCGCATCTATCGCCCCGGAAATAAAGAGGTTGATATTTTGCACAAAGGGAACCCATTCTATATTAAGTCCTTTATCCTGACTGATACCTTCTGCCAACTCTCTGAAACTTGCACTCCAGATGCCGACCTTGCGTCCATTAAGGTCAGACAAAGACTTAATATCGTTGCGGCGTGCGACTACCACAAGACTTGAGTGCTGAGATGTCTGCAATATATTGACAACATCGAGTCCGTTGCTGATCAAGCTGATAGCGTCATATAGTTTCAAAGTCAAAGCATCGCAATCATTCAAGTGATTGTTGATTCCGTTAGATGAAGAGACGTGATTAATCTCTACATCTAAACCAAGATTCTTGTAGTATCCCAACTCTTGTGCCACGTAGTAGCCTACGAATTGACTTTGCGCAGTCCATTGAAGCGTAAATTTGATACGCTGAGACTGGGCTACATTGACACTGACAAGCAGCAACAAAAGTGTGATAATGTATTTTAGATTCTTCATGCGCTAAGACTTATTTCAACAATAGTCGCTCTTGGTCTAATTCCAAATGTATTCTGTGCTGTCCACCGTCCGATGTCTCAGTCATCAGGTCGCACAACCCACTGAGAAGACTGAAACTTAGTGTATCGACAGCAAGTTCATCAGTGAGATAATCCACACCTTTGTCAGGCACGACAGCATCGATACTCATACGCACCTCATTATCGTTTTTAGAGAGTGTGAGTTCAACACCATTGTCAAGCGGAATAAGGTTGAGCAATTCTTCGATGGCAAGCTGGATAAATCGATATGCCTGTCCACCAAGACCGAAACGATTGCAGTAGAACTCAATACGAGCGTTGAGTTCGGGGCGGTCAAACTGAGGCGACGAAATATGGTAGACCATATTCTTTAGATGGTCAATAAATTGTCGTGTCGCTTCCTCCTTAGGATTGTGGAAGATATCCTCCGGTGTTCCACTCTCTACGACGTACCCATCGCTTAGAAAATAGACCTTATCAGCCAACTCCTCGACCGCACTCATGTCGTGGGAAACCATCACAAGAGTAATCTCCTTTTTAAGTCGACGAAGCACATCCATCACCTCACTTGTAGCTATGGGGTCGAGTGCCGACAACGGCTCATCGAGAAGCAATATCTTCGGATTCATCACCAGGCTGCGAGCTATGGCTACACGTTGCTGCTGACCGGTCGACAATTGCGACGGCAATGCATCTGCCTTTTGACGCAGACCGACAGCATCAAGTTGTCGTAAAGCAATCTCCTCTGCTTCTGACTTCGACATCTTGAGCACTTGAATTGGAGCCAACGTAAGGTTGTGAAGCACTGTCAAATGTGGAAACAGATTGAAACGCTGAAACACCATACCGACATGATTATGGCTTTTACTATCTTGCGGCATATGCAGATTGACTTGACCATTTTCCGGCTTCTCAAGTCCGGCAATGCAACGAAGCAATGTGCTTTTGCCACAACCGATTGGGCCTATGATACAAGCCATCTCCCTCTCTGCAATATTGAGAGAGACTTCGCTCAAAATGGTCTTACCATTGAACGATTTACTGATGTGTGAAACCTCAATCATGTTTGATAAATTTTACATACAACGTATTAAGTCCCTTGCCAATGAGCCATGACAATAAGAGATAAATCAACGATACAATCAAGAGAGGAACAAATGAGTCAAATGTCAATGCTCGTATAGCATCGACAGCCTTCACAAGATCCTTCTGCGCTATATATCCGGCATATGAAGTCGAACGCAAAAGCAACTTCAATTCACCTCCTATAAGAGGCATCATAGTCTTATAAGCTTGAGGCAATGTGATATGTCGGAATGTCTGAAACGGAGTAAGTCCTAATAGCTGAGCAGCTTCTTTCTGCTCCTTACCGACTTGAGAGATATGTATCTTGAAAATCTTATAAAGTGAGCCTGAAGTGTAGACACCAAGTGCCACAATCGAAGCAGCAATACCATGAACCGAGCCTGAGAAAATGACATAGTAGAATAGCATCATCAACACCACCGATGGGATATCGTGAACTGTCATCACAAACCAACTCAATGGCTTATATATCCACAGCCATTTGTGTTTAAGCGACAGATAGGCTAAAAACGCACCTAATGCAATCGCCAATATGCCACCGAAAACGAAGATTATCAGCGTCGTATAAAAACCGCCCAAAATCAGTTTCAGAGCTTCCCTTGACAAGAAATTACGATAGACACTATCGCCAACATTGCTTATGAAATTTGACTGATGATCGGTCGTTGCAATCATAGACTGCTCCACTATGACACATAGTCGTGTGTCGGACTCTGCAATCGGAATATACCCCAGACAGCCATAATCACCATTGCGATTAAGCAACTGATTACCAAGTTCCTCTTCAATGATAGCCACATCACATTTTGATGCTTCGATATCGACAAACATGCTCAAAGCCTTGTCGTAGTGATTAATCTCAGCCTGCGGAAATGTCTGAGATATAACCTCCTCATACTCATCGGCATGGTAAATCCCGATAGTCTCCGTCGTAAGGTCGGATATATCTGTATAAAGTGTCTTTTCTCTGCATCCCATAAGCATAGGTAGGCAGAGAATTGAAATTAATATTGCAATATATCGTAGTTTCTTCATACCAAGAAATTAGTCCTTAATATCCTCTGCGAAAGCGGATTGCTCTTTGGGGAATGAACATATTATCGGCAATTCAAACCCTTGACATTTCGGTTGTCGACATGCATCTTGTCCACCGAAAATATCAATTTGCGACAACACACCCAAATTAGCAAAGTTTCGCACCACAAAGTTAATAAATTATTCATACAATAGCAAATACATCGACCAAAGAGTTTCGTCAAAAATCAGCGAGCGAGACAAAATCAAAAAAAGCAGACCCAATCGCTATGGTTACGATTGAGTCTGCGTGAAACATTATGTCTGCTTATCGTCCATCACCGACAAGCCGCAATCTACCGGCATAGTCAATTGACGAACAGATAAGGAAAGGAGTCTTATTTCACATACACCTTCTTCTTGCCTACCAAGTAGATACCCGGAGTGAGACCTTCGATAGCTTCTGATGCTTTTACGTTTTGCTTCACAATTCGGCCATCGATGCTCACTACATTCACCAACTTATCAGGATCATCTGCGTCGATACCTTC
>JAEIGA010010104.1_pt1 | contig 14300 bp, 30 predicted proteins | sample 9270691 | NCBI WGS metagenome assembly JAEIGA01 (sample SAMN17057246, study PRJNA624740) | gut metagenome | biome: biome; isolation source: fecal sample | host: Bos grunniens | place: China: Xizang | collected 2019 | reverse complement strand
TTGGTTTCCTATTCCGTTGATATTCCCAAGAGCAAGCAGGAATACCAATGCCCATATTGGACTATTTCCGTTTGTGTTGTTAGTTAGCAATCTCTCTTGCCACGGCACATCTTCGTCTTTTGCTTTCTCTATGCAGTAGGTATATTCCTCCAACGTGACATTGCGCTTTTGAAATTCTTCGGCTAATTCCTTTTTCTGCTGCTCATTGACACGAAATTTTTTAAGCGCAGCCTCTGCCTCTTTCTTTGTGCTAAAAGTGCATAGCGTGGTTCTTTTACCATCTTTGTCTATGCTGATGATTGATGTTTTCATTGTTTCTCGTCTTCTAAAATTGATTGTACAAACTTAACCACTCTCTCGTACTCACGACCGCTCTTCTCGCTGTCTTGATATGCTTTCTTGATAAGTTCTTCGCCTGTGCCGTAGAAGTAACCGACAGACCACATGTTATTATAACGTGTCCAAGTGAAATAACGACCACTCGACCACCAGTTTTTGAAGACTATGTAGTCGGCATTGCCCCACACTTTGGCATTGCCCGACACTTCGACATTGCCCCACACTTTGGCATTGCCCGACACTTCGGCATTGCCCCACACTTTGGCATTGCCCCACACCCATGCTTCGAAGTGTTCTGATATATTCTCTTCTTTCTCTACAAATCCGCCCAAATCGCCCTCTTTGATATTGCCAAATGAGCGTACTGCTTTAATTCGATGGAGTGTTACACCGAACATCTCAATCGTTTCGTCTGTTAAAATAAACTTTTTCATTGTTTTGTAATTTTGAAGTTTAACATTCTATTTTCTTTTTTTGCTTATTCCAGTCACATATCTTGCATTGCTCTGTATCTCCCATATCTAGCCACCCGCACTCGGTTGCTATACACCCTTTCGGCTTTTGTAGTTTCTTGCTCATAACTTTTCTATTCCTTCATCGCTTACTAATGTCGATTTATAAAGTCTTCACAGTCTTTGTTATTCCACATTCCGTTTGGCACGACCCATGCACCGCCTTTGTGCTTGTGCATCTCTTGGTATAACCAATGTCGGTAGCACTCGTCTTTGCGTGGGCAATCTATTCCCATGCAATGACCTACATCATTGTTGTAAATCATAACTACTCCTCCTTTGGTAATTCTGGGATTGGCATCCAGTGGGTAATTTCATCATTTTCACTAAATATCGCATCCTCACTCTTCCACCAATAGTAACCGCCCTCTCCGTCATCCGTTAGGAAATCAATATCTGTATGCTTTCTTTTGTTTAAGATGATTACTTCCTTCTCTGGTTCTGGCAGCCTTTCCTCCACGCTTATCCATGTGGATGGAGATATATCATTGCCTACTACAAGAGTTCCTTTCCAGTTAGCAAGTAACTCCTTTATCTCCTCTCTTGAACGCTCAGGAATCTTAATCACCTTATCAGGCATACAAGGATTTGCATCTGCCCACTCTGCTCCTGCGATGAAAGCATCTTCTGCGGTAGAGTAACCATTCCTATAACTGAATAGCCCTGTTGTTTTCTTTGCCGCAGCTTTTATTTGTTCTTCTCGTGTCATAATCCGTGTCTCCGTTTTTAACATTTCAAGCCTTTCTTTGTAGGTCATTTCTTCGGTTATCAGTTTTTGCCTTACACGCTCGTAAGCCTCGTCAAAGGTTAGCGGCTTCCATTCTTGATCTTCTCGTGTCATAACATCTCCAATGCTTTAATGATTGCAGCCTCTTCGGCTTCAAGTCTGGTTGGAAAATAGTTGTCATCAGATTCACTTACATAAGATTCGGTTTCACTTATTTTTATTACATAAAACCATACACCTCTATAATCTTGCAATACTTCTATTATAACCCCCTTTCTCTCCAGCCAATCAATGGCTTCGGCTTTGGTTATAACAGGATACAATACGTGACACTCTTGGTGGTGATAAGGGAATAACAGTTCTCCACTCTCATCATAATAGTTAGTACACTCGCCATCATACCCTTTCTCCTCAAGCAGCCTTGCTGCCTCATAGGAAACGTAAAATTTTGAATCCATAATTATTTTAGTTTATCTATTAAAAATAACACCCAGTAAACAATCCACAAGATTGTCACTATCGTACACATATCAAGAAAATCTTCCATACTATCCGTAAATTCTTCCTTTTCTGCTCACGCATATGCCACAATATATTTTATCACAAAGACAAGTTCGGCATTTGTCAAGTTGCTCTAACCGAACATCCTCTGGTTTTCGTCTTTCGTTCATACGATTATGTCTTTATCAATTCCACACAGTTTCAAAGCATGTTGCAGTTGGTGGACATAGACGCATTCGCATCTGAATAGTATATTATCCTTGTAATATTTAGTCAATCTATATTCGTGGAAATAATAGGATAATATGCAATCATCTTCAAGTTCCAAAATAGCATAACCTTGGTTCTCAAACCCATTCTTCTCAAGGATTTCTGGTGTGAGTGTGATAGGTTGAAACTGTCCACTAAACAACCATGTCAGTTTGTCCTTTGTCTTGTGGTAGCCTATCTTCCTTTTATGCACCGCATCTACTCGGATTACTTTGCCATCATGGAGAACTAAATCCCCAACCATCAAATCAGTTACGCGTATTTCCATATAAATCCTCCTGCTGTTTTTGTTTTACATGTTAAGCATTGACTTATTGAAGAGGTTAGTATTCCTAACTTTCTAGAAGCATCCGAGATACTGCCCCACACTTTTATAATGTTCATTTTTTTATCATATTGTTTAATTCTTTTAGATTGAGAATGGCAAACACCCATCCTTTTTCCTTTACGTGCTAAGGATATTTTTAATCTTGCTTCGGCAGATAGCACTCTACCTCTATTTGCATTCCCTATCTTTTGCCTAGTTTCGTGTGATACAACACGTCCCTTTCTTGCATTTGACATTTTTAGTTTTGTTTCTTCCGAAAGTTTCTTACCATACAGGTAATGTTTTTCCCCTTTTCTTGCTTCTCCAGAATGTTTAAGAGATAGTGGATTGTTGCAGTTTTCTTTTCGTGTACACCATATAAGGTTCGACACTTTGTTATTTTGTCTATCCGTATCAATGTGGTCTATCTCTGGTTTATTTTCTGGGTTAGGTATAAAAGCCTGCGCCACAAGTCTATGCACGACAACCTTCCTTGCTTCTCCATTTTTATACAAATCAACCATAAAATAACCTCTATGATTTGGATGTGGCTTCAAGAACTTGGAGGATTTATAACTATATACCATACCATTATCTGTAATAGAATATAATCCCTCGTATCCCGAAATCCATCTATGCCCGACCATAAGGTCTGTAACTTTTAATTCACTTGCTTTCATACTCCCTCCTCCATTGCTTTTTTGAAGTCATTAATAAAGTTCTCTTTGTCCTCTTTGGTGCAGTCAAACACGTCCAGGTGTTGGTCTAGCCATTGGCAGCATTTCAAGATGTCTATCGCCTTGCAGCTGCAGTTGAAGTTGTAAATTGCATTCATTGTCTCTTTTATTTAATTTCTGGAGAAATCTTAACCGCACCTTCGCCTACTCCAATTTCCTGGTGCTCTACACTTACACTAGCGATCTCTTTAAAGCAATTGTGCGCTATTCCGTCTTCCATTTTATATACCTCGTAAGTAAAACCATGCAGTGTGTACCTGGTTTGTTTTCCACACTTACCAATCTCCCCAAACATCTCAGTGCAGTGTGTTAGATGTAAGTACACATACACCATGTAGTTTTCGATACACACACTCTCTACTACTTTGTAAACTCCATAATTTCTTCCATCTGCGAACTTTCTTAAACCTCTTGGTGTTACAGATGCTTTTTTCTTTTCTCCGTTAAGGATGATCTCAATGTTAAAAATAGTCTTCATTGTTTCTTGGTTTTATATGGTTAATATTTCATTTTGGGCATTCTGTTAAGTGTTTGATCCATTCTTTTGGGTGATTCCCCGTTGTTAGTCTTTTGTATTTGCATACCGCTTTGCCGCTGAACTTATCGAAGTAAGGGCACATGGTCTTTCGGCATTTCTCGCTATTCATAGTCTTCTCCACGTTTTATTTAGTTCGTTGTGCATTCTTTCGTATACATCTTCGTATCCTATGTATCTCCATCGGCTGAAAGCCACATCGTCTTGCTTCAATCCAGCTGTGTAGATAATCTTTTTCATTTTGTTCCCGATGAGTACCTCTACTCTGCTATTCTTTGCTGGCAGTTGTGTCGTTGCTGCTATCCATCCTTGTGAAGTCAGATTAGTCATAGTCTTCTATCTTATGTTTGAGTTCTTTGTTTGTCTTCCAAGGTTTATGTTCCAGTCCCAATCGCTCTGCATCTTCCTGGTAGCATACTCTCCACTTGTCTCCGAAGTTCGCCATTGCGAGCGGTTTGTGCCCGTCTGGCAGGGTCTCTGCTTCTGCTGCATTCCAGTGTGGGATGTCTTTGTCTATCTTCAAGAAGTCCGCGATCGTGAACGTCTTGTACTGGTAGTTCTTCAGCATGTAGTTGACCGCGTATCGTACGCGTGCTTCGCTCCATTGCTCATCGGCCAGTTGCTCTCCAAGTACCGTCCAGAAGGACACTCCTGCGAATTGCTGATTCATCGATGGAAATGCTACTGCTAGTCTTGCGAGTAGAGGTGCTACCTCATTCTTGGTTGCTGGAGCTAATCCTCTGAACTCGCTTGTTGACCTACAAGCCACCTGTGCTCTCTGCATTGTCCCAACCTGCAAAGAAGTCTTGCATTGATCTTGTAATAGGGTCTGTACCGGTTTCATATTCTTTTTGCTTTTGTTGTTGTTCCTGTTGTTGTCTCTTTATGTGCTTTGGCAGCCATTGCATGAAGTGCTGCTTGATATCTCTTCTTCCTCTTCTTTGTATATCGTCTCCTCCATTCATTAGTTGTTGTTCGTAGTACTCTTTCACGTAAGGTTTTACTATCTCTCTCATCTCCTCTGCTGGTGTCCTTGCGCTTATCAGTCCGTTTCGGTGGAGTATGATCTGCAACCCATCTTTGTTATCGCATATCCAATCCAGCACTTCCTCGTACGCGTGTGCGTGCGTCTTTGATGACGATGATATATTATCTTTATTAATATCTTTATAGGGTGCAATTTTTGCACCCCTACCGGTGCAATTTTTGCACCCTTGAGGTGCAATTTTTGCACCCATAGAGTGCAATTTTTGCACCCTTAATTTGTAGGTGTTAGTTGTCTTCCCGTTTATGATTTCCTGTTCGCGGATGATTAGTTCTTTCTCCTCAAGACCACGCATGATGCTTATGATAGTGTGCTTGCTCGAGCACCCCAACCACTCCTGGAGGCATGCGTTCTTCACGCAAGACGCACCCTCTTTTATCGTGTAGCCGTAGACCAGCGCCAGCGCTATCTTTTCGTTGGCTGATAGACCGAGTTGGTTCATCCAGTCGTGTATAATCACATATTTGCCGTCTGTCGCGTTCATTTTGTTTATCTGAGGTATTTATCCACTTCGTGCTTTGGAATCAACACACGCGCTCCTATTTTGTCCAGGCCGCGTTTTGCGCGGTCACCAAACAACCCGTTCTTGCGCATTGAGTCAATCGTCTTGGTTGTTACGTGCAATTTCTCAGCTGCTTCGTCCCTGGTGTACGCGTGCAGCTCTGTTGGTGTGACCTCTTTCTTTGCGTCTTCTCTACCTCTACGATAGATGTCTAGAGCAAAGTCCTTGAGGTCGTTTGCAGAGATGACGAGCTGTGCGTTCATGCCTGCGAGAGTGAATAGGTCGGTTGTCATTGTTGTAAGGTTTGTTGAAGTTGCTTTTCTAGTTTCTTTGCAGCGCGTTCCTTGTTTGCGATCACTCTGCGAGCGATGTTCAGTATCTCTACCTGTTTCTCCGTGTGATCTGTCGCGCTTTGTACCTTGAAGGTATTGCGTACCGTCTGCATACTTACGTTTGCTTCGGTCGCAACTCTGCGGCAGTCGGTGCCGCAGAGTTTTGATTTCATTTGTTGTAATGTCTCGTAGTAGGTCATAATGTTAGAATGTGTCTTGTGTTGTTTCTATTACTGCAAAGTATGGAGTGAATTCTCCGTCTTGCTTTGGTTGTTGTTTTACCTCTCCAGTTGTGTCTCCTTGCTCTATCTTCCAAGGACGTAGCTCGGTGTTGAAGTAGCGCTCGCCTGTCATGCTGTTGGTTCGCTCCTTAAGGTTGATGTTGAAGGACACTGTTATATCATTTCCGAGGACCACTTTCTCTACATTTTCCTGGTTGAGGTTCTTTCCGAATAGTACGAAGCGTACTTCGCTCGGATAGTTAGTTCCTAACTCCTCGCAGATAAATGCTTGTGACCACCATTGATTGCCGTTTTGCGAGGTTCCTGTTTGTGGTTGCATGATATCAACCACTTTTCCGTAAAATTTCAAATTAGCCATTTCTTGTTCCCTTTCTTCTGAATTTACATTTTAATATTTTCTTGTTTCTGTCTTTCCCTTTGAAGTGTCTGCATCCTATGCATTCGATACCTCCTACGAGACATTCTTTTCCGTGAGGGCAGGTTGTCAGTAAGAACCCTCTTTCGTCAGTTTGATAATGTATATACATATTAGTGAGTGTGTTTGTACTCTTCGAGGTCTGGGATGATCACTCCGTTTTCTGCTGCGAAGCGAACCACGTTGTCTATCAGCGCTCTCATCTCATCCACGTTGAGGGTTGTTGTTGATTCTTTCTGCTTGTTTTTGATTATCACGAAGTACTCCTCTTTGGGCAAGTACATCTCCTTGAAGTACTCGTGCAGTTCGTCATTTGTTATACCTAAGTGTCTTGCTATTATCCCTACCACCACCCAGTAGTATGCGTTTTGCGCTTGCGTCCTGGGTGCGCTCACAAACTCAATCAGCATGTCGCCATTTTGGCAGGTGTCCAGGTACCGGTTGAACCAGCGCAGCAGTTTCTCGCGATCCTGGACCTCTCCGTTGACCTTGTGTATGTAGGTTAGATTTCTCATTTCGCCAGTGTTACCTTAACGGATGTTGTGCTGCTTTTCGCGCATCGCCCGGTCTGCTTGAGGATGAGCTCGCGTGCTTTTTGCTCAATCTTGATCGCGTCAATGTTCTCTTGCAGCATGCTCCACTCTTCATCTTCGGTGTAGTCGTATTTCACTCCTACCTCTGCTCGCTCGAATGTAGCACCGTACACGCTGGCTGTCTTTGCTCCGTACTTGTCATGTTCGGTCAGCACCTGCTCCATGATTTGCTTCTTCACATCGATTGCTACTTTCTCTAATGCAGTCATAATTCCGTACACGCGTAGTGGGTTGATTTCACCCTCTTGTACTTGCGCTACGATACTCTCTGTTTGCTTCGCCACGTCTGCCTTTGTTGGCACTGCGAATTGCTCTGATAAAATGATTTCGTTCATGATTGTGTTGTTTTATTGGTTGTTTTTTGATATTAGTGTCGCCTCAAATACTGGATCTCCATGCGAACTTGTTATTGTTACCGTTTTGTCGCCATTCTTCTCTACCCATTTTCTCAGATAGAACTCAAACATTCCGATAATTTCGTTATCCGTAACAATTCTGCGATCTGAGCTCATGCAATTGCCTTTTGTTTTTTTTGCTAAATACACGTTGCTCATGCCTCCGACAAATTCATAATCTTTTGCTGCCATATTTTTTTGTATTTATGCAAGCGGGTTGCCCGCTTGTTGTTTATTATTTTGTTAGTTCTTGTTTCTTGTTATCTTTTGCGCAGACGAAGTCTGGTGTTGTTTGGAATTGTGGGTACTTACTCCATATCGCTTTTAGTTCTTCCATACCCTTTGCCGCTTTTACCTCCTCTACCGCCTGCTTGATTGCTTCCAGTTTAGTTGCATCTACCGGCGCCTTGGCTGGTTTGGTTGCTGGAGTCGTTTCTTTCGTCTCTGTTGGCCTATCCAGTCCGTCTGGGTCATTGCTACTATCGTCTATCGCCAAGAGACCGCAGAGCGCGTATTTGCGTGCGTAGCTGCTTGCGCTTCCTGTTGCTTGCTCAGCACTCATTCCTTTATGCGAGTCCATCATTGCAAAGGCGCTGGCCGTTGCTATCTCCTGGCCGTCTTCTGCGTATACACCTGCTTCTGCTATGAGGAAGAACTTGCCGCCTATCTCCTCGATTCTGTCACTTAGCAGGATGGTGAGATTGTCTTCCTCGAGCAGTGGTTTCACTGCTTGCAGGATGTCACTTGCCTTGCGGTAGGTATAACCGTACCCTTTTTGGTCTTTTGGCGCTTTGAGCGCTCTCTGTACTTTTGCTAGTCTTTTCATTCTGCTTTACTATAAAAATTTATACTCTGTTTCTTTGTAGTCTACTGGCACGTGCCATGCTATTGCGTTCAGCGCGATCTGCTTGCTTACCTTGTACTCCTGGTCTGCTATCTTTACGAAGTATCGCTCAGCAATTCTACCTGGTAGCGCGATCTTCTGTATTAGCACCTTCGCTGGAACTCCGTCTTGCACCGCCTCGAAGAGTTTTACCGCTAATTCACTCAGTCTCATTTTCCCTGTATTGTTAAGTCGATTACTACTCCCATCGCTGCGCAGAATGTAGTGTACACCGCGCTTGCAAGTATCAGACTACTTACTGGGCATCCATTGTTATTCCACTCTATCGACACCCATACGCAGAGGGCGATTGCTATTGCGACCCAGATGATCGCGTTGATGATTCTTGCTTTTTTCATAGTTGTGCTTGCATTAGGATTGTTTGTATTTGGAGTTTCGCCAAGTTGATCCCATTTATATACTGGTTATGGAATTCGTTGTTTTCAAACTCTGGCTTCTTTTCTGTGTTTGCCCACTCCTCAATCATCTGGAGTGCTTTTGTTTGTTGTTCTGCTGTCATAGTTGTTTGGTTTTGTGGCAGGGCTTGCGCCCCGCCTGGTTATTATGTTATTTGCTTGTTAGTTTTGAAAAATGCGTGCATATGTATGCTATCTTATCCCACTCGTACGTATCTAGAAGTGCTTTCTTTATCATCTCGCAATCTTGTTTTGTTAAGATGCAATCTGACCATTTACCTCGCAAGTCGTGTAATACTGCTACCTTTGCTTTTGCTTTCATAATTTGGTCCTCCTTAGTTTTTTTTGAATTTTTTTGATAATTATTTGCTTATTTTGATTTTTTGTTGTATCTTTGTCGCAATTTTGTTTTGTCTTTGTATTCCTTTTGTTTTCATTTGCGGTGCAAAGATAGTACATTTTACTGATTGCACCAAATAAATCGGTACAAATTACTGTTTTTTCTATATTTTGCTACTTTGATTTTGCAAAATAGCGGTAATTTTACCTATTTTATGGCTAAATTCAAAAACTGAGTATTATGTTCAAAAACGAAAAACTTGAGATTTTATTCCAGCATGCCTGCGAAAAAGAGCTGTGCAACAACAAGAAAACTTTTGCAGAACTTATCGGTGTAAGTTCCTCTAATATTTCCAAAATATTTGCTGATAAGAATGAGCGATTTTGCACCACCAATACCCTCTTAAAGGCGAATGCCGCTCTTGGTAATGTATTTTCTGTTCAGTGGCTCTTATCTGATACTGGAGACATGTATGCCACAAGCAACACCGATACCACTCCGTTATTATCTACTCCAGTTACCGAGGGTTCTTCGGATGTTGACTATCGCATGCGCTGCACTGAATTAGAGCGAGTGATTGAGGCGCTCAAGGGTACTATTGAATCGCAGAAGGGTACTATCAAGTCCCAGGAGAGGATTATTGAGATGCTTGAGCGCGAAAATGAGTCAATAAAAAAGGCGCGTACACATGTTTCCTAGATGGTTGCAGTGATCGCGTCTCTCAACGTATTAAATTTTTACGACTATGCCATTAAGTTTTATAGAGTCTGGAATCAAGATGCGCATCTCCCAAGTTCTCCGCCATAAGGAGACTACCGTGAAAGACCTCGTAGGCAAGCGCGATCTTAACTATCGCGCTCTATCCGAGCAGTTATCGTCCCCTACCACCAAACTTGGTTATTGTCTCATCTACCTCATTTGCGATAAGTATCCAGACGTGTCTATCGACTGGATATTGACCGGCAAAGGGGAGATGCTCAAAGACCTAACGAAGACTACCTCTGTCCCCGCCCTCGAGCTCCGTATCTCCGAGCAGGAGTATCTCATCGAGACACAAAAGAAGGTCATCCGTCTTTACGAGAAACTTGAAAAAACTGCTAACCAATAAAATTTTACTATTATGAAAAAATGTATTTTTTTACTCCTTGCTGGAGTTGCTCTAATGAGTTGCACAAAAAACGAAGTAAGTGAGAATTTTGTTCGCTTGTATTATGATTGCAAACTACAAGCTGACACTATTCAAATGCAGGTAGACATGTACCAAGCAAAGCACGATAGTCTTTATGCTATCCGCAATAATGATCTAGAGACGTTTGACGAGTGGCAATGGAGTGTTAAATATCTTAAATCCGCAATCGAATCTCATGCGCGAATGATGGAGATGTGCGCACAATGCTCAGAGGATGCAAAGGAATCTAAAAAATTGTTTAATAGAAATTACTTCAAGATATACAAAGAGGAGTTGATTAAACAAGGTCGCATAAAAGAGTGACGCTATGAAAATTGACGAAGAGAATATCACGAAGCGCTTCGTGTCTGTGTATTATGAACTCAAAGCGCAGGGTGTGATAGATACCAAGCGAGAGTACTGCGAACATGCAGCCATCACTCCGTCTAACTTCGCTATTATCGAGCGAGGAGAGCGCCATTGCCACCTTGGGCAAGTCTGCGCTATCGTCAACCATTGGCGCGTCAACCCTAACTGGATAATGACTGGTAAGGGTGCTATGTTCTACCACCCATCGCGTGGCTAATCTTATCTACACATTGTCTGCTCGCACTATCAACGGAACAGCCGAAGTTATGGTGCGCTTTACCGCAGGTCGCGGCTACGACCAGCGTGCGCATACGCGCGTGCGCGTTCCTATACATTTATGGGATGCAGACAATCATTGCTTGGTGGTCAATAAGCGCTATGTCAGCGATGACACCATCCTTGCGGCAGACCTCCAGCGCAAACTCGACACCATCGAGCAGGTGGTCCTCTCTCGTTTCATCGAGGAGAAGCACATCTTTGCTCCTGGTTGGTTGCAGATGGTCATTGATGAGATAACCCCTCGCACTCCGGCAGCTAGTCTACCGATCCGTATCGATAAGGCATGTATGGACTACATCGCAGACAACAACCTCGAAGTCTCTACCATTCGCCATTACCAGGTTCTTTCGCGCATGCTGGCGCGTTATTGCGATTCGGTGAGACCTTTGTACATTGGCTCCATAAAAGCCGCAGATATCGAAGATATTCAACGATTCCTCACCCGCGAAAAGGGTGCGCCACGCTCCCACAATACCGTAGTCTCCAAACTCCGGAAGTTCCGGGCAGTCTGCTACTGGGCCAAGCGCAAAGGCATGCTAGAGGTGTGCCCATTTGGCGATGGTGGTTTTTCCGTTAAGCAGGAGGTTTATGGCACTCCGATCGTGCTCACTCTCCAGGAGGTCGAGCAGATATACCGAGCAGAGATGCCCAACGAGCGCCTGGCCACCCAGCGCGACATCTTCGTCTTCCAGTGCTATGTTGGTCAGCGCGTGAGCGACTTGCAGCGCATGACGCACGCGAATATCCTCACTTCGTCTTCCGGTCTTTGTCTCCAGTACGTGCAGAAGAAGGTGCGCAAGGACAACCCCCGCGTCACGATGGTTCCCCTGGGCAGGATTGCTACGGAGATTATCGAGCGCTATCGAGGTTTGCCTAATGGGCAGATTCTGCCTTTCATTGCCGAGCAGAATTATAACTATGCTATCAAAGACGTGCTTCGTGAGGCAGGAATCGATCGTATGGTGTCAGTTCTGAACACCTCTACGTTCCAGGAGGAGTGGAAGCCGTTATGGGAGACCGCGTCTTCGCACTTGGCTCGCAGAACCTTTATCTCCAATGTCTACGAGGTCACCCAGGAGGAGCGCTTGACCATTTCGCTCACGGGTCACGCAGAAGGTTCACGAGCTCTGTCGCGCTACATCCATATCACGGACGACACCAAGCGATCTGTCATCGAGCGCCTTGAGGGCAAGAAATAGTCATCCGGTATTTTTCCGGTATTTTTCCGGTATTTTTCCGGTACGGTAGTTTTTGAGGTAGTTTTTGAGGTAGTTGTTCGGTTTTTCCGAACATGTAGTCAAATTGCCGACATCGGCTTCCTTTCGCTTCTATTCGCTTCCATTCTTTTCCATTTCGTTTTCCCATTTCTCCCGCTCTCACTACACCCCGCTATACACTAACTAACTATAGTAGAATATATTAGTAATCCCTGGGAGGACACGAAGAATTGCCGCTAATCTACTTAAATTCAGTAGTTTAGCGGTTTTTCATTGTTGATAAATTGCCGACATAATGCCGATTTTGCCATTTTTCGGTGTTTTTTTTGCCTACTTACTCCGCATTGGTCTTATTTTCTTGTATCGCCTATCAAGGCAGTTTAGGCAGTCGCAAACTAGCACCTCGATGATGTCTGCCATTTGGCTTGCTACATCTCCGGTTAGGTATGCGACCTCTTCCCCGCTATCGTGTATGCCTACCACGCTTGCGATGTCATCGCATAGGTGCCGCAGTTCGTGCGTGATCGAGTTGATGTATTCCGCGTTCGAACTTGCCAGGCCGATGACCATCAATGTCTCTCGTGCAAGTTTATTAGAATATGTGAAGCCAGTATTGAGTTCGTTTCGTTCCATCTTCTTTGCGACCTTGTTATAGACGGCATCGCTACAACCGAGGGATTCCAGGACATCCAGTATCTCCTCGGTGTAGTAGTCTGTTACCGCGAAGTAGCAATGCACATGCCAGCGATATTGCTCTATGTAGATGTCGCGGATGATCATAGCATATCTTCCCACTCAATACCTATGCCCTTGCCCATGCAATCGGCATAATACCTTGTTAGTGCAATACCATCGTATCCGTCTGGGTCGTTGATATAATCTCCTACAAACTTTACCAAGTGTTGCTCATCAGCAATAGCAGAACCCATGTAGTCTGCCTTTGCCATATGCAGCACATACACCGCATCGTATATCTTCTCTGCTGGTACATCCACTCCGTACTGGGTGAGCATATTCTCCACTTTCTCTTTATCAATAAGTGCAAGTTTTGCCTTGTTCCTATCGCGCATCATTGAGATTGCCCACGAGCATAGCTTCTTATTGAAGTGCCATCCGTAGTTCGATAGATATGCTTTCATCGCAGGTGGGATGTTTTCGTATGTATCTAGTCTTTGTTTCATAGTTGCAATGTTTTGTAAGGAGCGCAAGTGCTACCCTGCGCTCCCATTGTTAATACTCAACGTCTACGTCTGCGTTCTCCGTAGCCACCGCGTTCGCCGTAGCCTCCACCGCGCTCTCCGTAATCGCCACGCTCGTACATGCCGTCACGTTCACCGAAGTACTCATCCATCTCTTCGAACTCATCGCAGAGCTCCTCTAGGATAGACTTTGCTTTGTGGGTCAATTCTTTTACTCGCGAGCCGCCTTTGCCGCTGCGCTCATTTATGCTATACCATGACATAATTTTTTCTCCTTAATTTAGTTCAGCAACTTATTCAGCATACCTTTCAGTTCTGCCAAATCATTCTTGATCCCGCCTACTTCTTTTTTTAGTCCGTCAAACTCTTTCGTGCGCTCCATATCTTGTTTGATCTGTGGATTCAATTCCGCCAGTAGGCCATCGCATTTATCCACGATACTCTTGTGCGTGTCCACGCTTTCGATGATACGAACACTCGTCTTTCGCAGGGTGTCTATCTCATTGAGTATCGCTTCTTTGCTTTCGCTTATGACCATACCATTGCCGAAGTCGGCAATAGATAGGTCTGCTGGCAGTTTTTGCAAATCCACCTCTCCGTTCGCAGATTTTATCTTGATGTCCACCAGCATTTTTGGTGCTGGCATTGGATAACCTGCATTATATGTGGTGCCGAATTGAGGTGTGGGTTGACTTACGAAAATAACTTCGCCAATTTCAAGTTGTGGATCGTTTTTGTGCAGGACGTACAAGGGTGTGCCGATGCGTAAGTTGCTGAACATAGTTAAACATTTTTGTTAGTTAATAATTATCCTATCAGTTGCAGGGTAGCGCTGGCAGAATCATAGTAGAACAGATATACTCCGGTTCCTGGGATGTCTGCGACAGTCAACTCCTCATCGCCATAGGTTGTTACTGGCTGGCTATTGGTACCACCGCTATTGAATACAATCGGTAGTGTCGCAGTTGTTCCTGATG
>JAEIGA010010103.1_pt1 | contig 14301 bp, 11 predicted proteins | sample 9270691 | NCBI WGS metagenome assembly JAEIGA01 (sample SAMN17057246, study PRJNA624740) | gut metagenome | biome: biome; isolation source: fecal sample | host: Bos grunniens | place: China: Xizang | collected 2019 | reverse complement strand
GGTCATCTCGTTCAAATCGTCGGTAAAGCCTGTTCCGGTGAGACCGGGCGCCCAACGCGTGATATGCGGACGACTACTATTGGCCAAATATCTTGCCTTCAAACTACCATTCCACCAAACCACTCCTTGCGAACGACCACTGAGAATAGCATTATCTTTGGTCAGAACACCTTCATTCAACGTCATCAAAGAAGTATTTTTCTTGGCGCATTTTTTGGTGCCATACTGCTTCATCCATTGGGTATTTTCCTTGCTTTGCGCAACCAACGCCAAGGGTTCTTTCACTTGCAGACTATCAATCCAATCGACCAATTTCATGGCCGGACGACGGGCCGCTGCCACAAAACGTTGCGCCTTATCGATGGGAGGATTACTGGCCGATTGCGTATCGACGGGCATCAATTTACGCACTTCATCTTTGGTAGCGGCGTTACGAGCGGCCAACTGCGCATAAAACAAACTCTGCGGCTTGACGAAAGAATCGGCCGATTCGAAACGGCCCTGCATCTGTCCCCAGGCACCATAAGCCCAGTTGTTGGCGGTGGGAGGCGTAGGATTGGCCAACATGGCAGCCGAACAATTCCACATCATAGAATTGGCCGCTGTCCAACCGGCGCCCATATTATCCTGACCACGATTACCAAAAGAAAGCAGCACGCCTTCGCCGTTGAAACCATCGAAAAGCAAACCGGTGGCCCAAGCATCGATAGCTCCGCTCATATGATGCGACCAATCGGCCTGACATTGTACAAAAGCATTCGGACCAGCCGCCAAACGACCCGTTCCAAAATCGTGAAAACCTTGCTCGGCATACAATCTTTGGAATAGACATTGTCCGCCCATGGTATGGAAAGTATAACGACGCGAACCACCTATTTCTGACACCGGCGCAAACGACTGACAATCTTCCACCGTTACACGGCGTACATGATCGGTAACAAACACAGCCGAACCCGCAAAATGACGGAACTGCACACGACGTACCCATAAATCTTCGCCATTATCCAACACGATAGCCATCCAACGATGGTTTTCATCTTTCGGATTTTCTATATCGTATGTAGAGGTGAGACGCATATTTTCCACGGCCGATTTCGCAATTCTGCCCGGCCAGGTCTGCACTTGAACAAAAGCCTCGTCGGTAGTCATGGCACAAGTGAGCGGCGCATCCAAAAACAGCGTATCTCCGGAAATAGCCAAAATCTGACGTTCCCAATGAATTTCCACATCGCTGGGACGTTTTTCATCACCCACTTTCCAACCAATATAGGAAGATTCTCCGCCGAAATCGTTCATATCCATCTGATCGATCCATTCTTTGGTAGCCCAACGAGAAATCATAATCGTCTGATCCACTTGGTATTTATTCGCATTAGGCACACAAATGAACATATCGCCCACTTTCACCGCTTTACTGGCGGCCTGCTTGGGTGTCCACATACGATCCAAACGACCGGCCACACGAATCAAAGTGGTTCTATCCTGGCCCGCACCCAACAATTCCGTACCATCTTCGCCGGAACCGCTACCGCGCAACACCACACCGGAAGCCGAAATCTGCAAGCCTCCATCTATCTGAAATTGACCTCGATCCAATTGCACGGCACCACGAAAACCGGATGCATCCATCGGCAAGGACGACACATAATCGATAGCCGCTTGAATATAAGCCGTTGCATCACCCTGGATATGAGGCACAAAAGCCTTTACATCCACCCATGGAATCTGCTCGTTCGAAGCCTTGTATCCACAATATGAATAATCGGGAATAAGATTGCCTCTCTTATCGCTTCGTGGAAAATCCTGCGCCGTCAGAGATAGCGCCACGAGCAAAGAAAAGCAGAGCGAAATAAATCTATTCTTCATACTTTCAGGATAAATGTTTAAGGAGAAAAAGCCGCCAATCTTCCCTGTCAAAAGAAAGACAAGCGGCTTTATAATCACAAGATAAGTTTATTTATTTTTCTGCGCTTCAGCTTGCTTAATACGCTCATTCCATGCTTCGCGTTCTTTCTTCAAATCGTAGCCTCGCTTAGAAAGATAATTGTTGATACGACCTTTGTATTTGCCGAACCAAGCATGCTTCACCTTAGAATCTGAACAGTCCATGGCGTATTCGCGCGCTTCCTTCAAAGCCGCCTTGATATAAGCAATTTCTTCGGGCTTCAAGCTGGGAATCATTTCCAGATGAGCTTGCAAAGTCTTGGGATACACGCCCATAGTCATGCCATCTTTCACTTTTTCCACCTGTTCGTAGTTGAGGTTGGCATCCAATTGCGATACAAAATAATAATGCTTGGCCTGCAACTGATAACGTTGAAAATGGAAAGCCTTGTCGAGCAAAGCGGTCTTTTCTTCCTTAGAAATTTCCATCGCCTTGATTTCCTTTTCCTTGGCTGCATATTCATCGTTAATCTTACCCAAATCAATATATTGGATAGCAATCAGTTCTTTGATAAAATCCTGCATTTCAACAGACTCAATATTCAAAGTCTTCACAATTTTGTCGGCACGGCCATACATCACTTGACGGTATTCATCCTGCGTCTGCTCTGCACGCAACGCAAAAATCGCCACCGCCATCATCAAAATCATCATTACTCTTTTCATACTGCTATCATTAGTTTGTTTTACATTTATTTCTTCGACATCGATGCCTTATTCTTGAACAACCAGGTAAACAAGAATCCGATGACAAAAATCACCACGGTTCCGATAACAATGGTCAGGTTGCCGTTCAAATGACACTGATAAGGTTCCCAAGCACCGGTGAAAAGATATTGGCTCAGGCTCATCCAGAAAATCACCAGCAAACCGGCAATCACGCCCAAAATAGCCGCCATCTTATTGACTTTCTTGCAGATAAAGCCAAGCAAGAAAAGACCCAACATACCGCCGCTGAAGATTGAAGCCAATTTCCACCAAGTGTCAAGCACGCCATCAACACCCATCATCAACAAGGCAACGATAACACCCAAAACGCCCAATACCACAGTGGTTGTATACAGCACTACCATGCCTTCTTTTTCGCTCACGTCCTTCTTGAAATGTTTGTAGAAGTCGGTCAGAACGATGGTAGAAGAACTATTCAAACTGGTTGAAACCGTACTCATACCGGCAGCCATGATAGAAGCAATCATCAAACCGGTAATACCGGTAGGCAAGCCATTCACAATGAAATAGGGGAAGACACTGTCGCCGGCAACATCGGCAGGAAGGGTTCCGGAAGTTTTATAATACACGAAAAGCGCCGTTCCGATATACACGAACAACAAAGACACCGGCACATACAGCAAACCTCCGAAAAGGGTCGAATTCTTGGCACTCTTTTCGTCTTTGGCCGTCATGTAGCGTTGGATGTAGTTTTGGTCGATACCGTAATTCTGCAAATTGGTAAACAGGCCATAAATGAGCAACACCCAGAAAGTCTTTTCCGTCAGGCTGCTGCTAAGGCTTCCCATGCTGAACTTGTTGTATTCGTTACCTACTTCAATCAATTGTCCGAGTCCTCCGGGAATCTTGGCTGTGAGAATGATAGCACAAGCGATGGCTCCGACAATAAGGATAATGCCTTGAATAGCATCGGTCCAAATCACCGCCTTGATACCGCCCATCGCCGAGAAAATCAGCACGGCCACACCGGTGATGATGATAATGGTAGGAATACTCCATCCCAACATATAGTTGAGCGGCAAAGCCAAAAGGAAGAGGATAGATCCCATACGGGCCAACTGCGTAAGCAAGTAACACACAGCTACATACACGCGTGCCCAATAACCAAATTTCACTTCCAGATAATGATAGGCCGACACCGAATTCATGCTACGATAAAGCGGCACGAACAATTTGGCAGCCAGCCAAGCGGCAATAGGAATAGAAATACTGAATACAAAGGGATTCCAGTTGTTAGAGAAAGCCTCACCGGGATAACCCAAGAAACTGATACTGCTGACGAAAGTAGCGAAAATAGACATCCCCACCACCCACGAAGGCAAACTTCCATTAGCCTTGGTAAACTGGTCGGTAGCTTCTTTGTTCTTACGTCCTCGGAAATAGAAGGAACAGCCAAACAGCACGATACCTACCAAAAATCCGATAAAGACAATATAATCGACTACAGTGATATTGGTTACCATGATATTATGGATTAACTACTTCGATGTTCAATTGTTCCAGCACCTGACGCACTTTAGCTCTTTCAGGCTCGTTGAATTTCTGGAAAGGCAAAGCCATATAATCACTACAGATACCCATCAAAGAGCAAGCACATTTCACGCCCTTCAAATAGCTAGAACCATAACGACCCACTTTGTAGATACTGTTACTGATGAACATAATCTTTTCCTGCAGCTCGTTCAACTTGGTAATATTCTTATTGACAGCCGCATTATACATATCCACATACAATTGGGGGAACATATTGGCACCACCGTTCACACCACCTTGACCACCGAAAAGCACCGATTCGCCGGTAAGTTCTTCCGGACCCATCAACAAAGAGAAATCGGGACGATCTTTCATAATCTGAATCAACGAGTGGAAATAAACCAAATTGGCAGAACTATCTTTCAAACCAATCACATTGGGATGTTCAGCAATAGCTCTAACGGTAGCAGGTTCAATCATCACCTTCACGTGCGAAGGCATATTGTAGAGGAACATGGGAAGAGGCAAAACTTCGGCCAAACCATGATAAAAATCGATCAATTCCTGCTGAGCGGGTGCATAATAATATGGCGGAGCAGAAACCACGGCAGCAGCACCGCAATGGAAAGCCTTTTCTGCCAAATTAACACTTTCGGTAAGCGAAGTATCGGTGATACCTACCAATACAGGCACGCGTCCGGCCACCTGACTACAAGTTCTTTCAATCAACTCTTTACGAAGGTCGTAGCTGATGCTCTGCGCTTCACCGGTTGTACCCAAAATAAACAAGCCGTGTACACCACCGGCCAAAATATGTTCAATCAAGCGTTCCAAACCGGCCACATCCAAAGTGTTCATGTCGGCGAGCGGGGTAATCATAGGGGGAACGATGCCCTGAATTTTCAATGAATTCATCTTTCGTTGTTTTATGCATAAACTTTGCGAAGATAGTGGAAAAACTTTTGATAACAAACCTAAATATCCTTAAAAAAAAGATAAGCCAAGACTTGCGCCTTGACTTATCCTTAAAGCAATATGTATCAACTTGTTATCCTAACATAGTCAACAGAATACCAGCGGCCACAGCCGAACCGATTACACCGGCCACGTTGGGACCCATTGCATGCATCAACAAGAAGTTGCTGGGGTTTTCTTCCTGACCAACAGTTTGAGAAACACGAGCAGCCATAGGCACAGCCGATACACCGGCAGAACCGATAAGCGGATTGATTTTTTCCTTGCTAAACACGTTCATCAACTTAGCCAACAAGATACCACCTGCAGTACCGCAAGAGAAGGCAATGATACCCATTGCGAGAATCATCAAAGTTCTGATATTCAAGAATGAAGCAGCAGTAGCAGTAGCACCTACAGACAAACCGAGGAAGATAACCACGATGTTCATCAATTCATTCTGGGCGGTCTTGCTCAAACGATCTACCACACCACATTCCTTCATCAGGTTACCCAACATCAAGCAACCAATCAGCGGAGCTGCATCGGGCAAAATCAAAGCCACCACAGCCGTGATAACAATGGGGAAAACAATCTTTTCGGTCTTGCTCACCGTACGCAACTGATTCATCTTGATGGCACGTTCTTTCTTAGTGGTGAGCGCGCGCATGATAGGAGGCTGGATAACGGGAACCAAAGCCATGTAGCTATAAGCAGCAATAGCGATGGGGCCGAGCAAGTGCGGAGCCAACTTAGAAGTCAAGAAGATAGAGGTAGGACCGTCGGCACCACCGATGATACCGATAGAACCAGCTTCTGCTTCGTTGAAGCCCATAGCATTGGCAGCCAAGAAAGTCAGGAAGATACCCAACTGAGCGGCTGCACCCAGCAAAAGACTCTTAGGATTGGCAATGAGCGGACCGAAGTCGGTCATAGCACCTACACCGATAAAAATCAAACAAGGATATACACCAGCCTTCACACCGATATAGAGCACATCCAACAAACCGCCATCACGCATGATAGCACCATAGCTATGATAATCGGGATGAGTAGCATCGAGGAAGTTGGTCCACAATTCGTTGTGGTACATACCTGCATTGGGCAGGTTGGTGAGCAACATACCAAAAGCAATAGGCAAGAGCAACAGAGGCTCGTATTGCTTTTTGATAGCCAAGTACAACAAGAAGAACGATACACAAAGCATCACACCTTGTTGCCATGACATATTCATGAAGCCCATCGTCTGGAAAAATTCTAAAACTTCAGCCATAATACTTCTTTTTCAGATTATCCAAGAACCACGAGCAAATCTTCCTGCATCACTGTCTGACCGGCACTAACCACTACTTTGGTAACGGTAGCATCGCATTCAGCCATGATGGCATTTTCCATTTTCATACTTTCAAGAGTGAGCAAAGTATCGCCTTTCTTCACAGCCTGACCTTCGCTAACCAACACCTTGATAACAGAACCGGGCAGCGGGCTGGTAACTTTCTTGCCACCGGCAGGAACTTCAGCCTTGGGAGCAGGAGCAGCCTTAGGAGCTTCTGCTTTGGGAGCAGCAGGTGCGGGAGCAGGAGCAGCCTTGGGAGCAGCAGGAGCCGCAGCCACAGCAATCGTTTCAATATCAACCAATTTGTCGTCTTGCATTACGTTCTTGCCACTTTCTACATAGATAGCCTTAACAACGCCATCGGCTTCGGCCATTACGTTGTTTTCCATCTTCATAGATTCCATGGTGAGCAATACATCACCCTTCTTCACTTTCTGACCAACACTTACCATGATCTTCATGATAGAACCGGGCAGCGGAGATTTAACAGTTTGCAAACCACCGGCAACAGCGGGAGCAGCAGCGCTTTCAACAGCGGCCTGATGACGACGGGCAGCCACAACGGCAGGTTTTTGTTCTTCTTTTTCAATCACAACATTGAAGGTAGTACCGTTCACCACCACTTCGGCAACGTTGTCTTCTATTTCATTGACAGAGGTAGTATATGTGTGTCCGTCAATCGTAAATTTAAATTCTTTCATTGTCTTAACGATGTAAATTATTCATACCATAAAGCTTCGAATTCCAAGGAGAATAGCGACGCTCTACATTCTTGATGGTTACTTGGGTAGGCTCTTCGTCATGCACACCATTATAATAAAGGTGCAAAGACATAGCGATAGCTGCCATAGCATTAGCCGTCAGAGTCATGTCTTCTGTATTCTCATCTTTGGAAACAGCCACGGTTTCGCAAACGACTTGTTTAGGCTTGGCAGATTTCACTCTAGGTTGCATGATAACACCGAAAATCTTCAGGAAGAAAATCAGCACCACCAAAAGCAAAATAACCATCAAAAAGCCCACAATCGTTACCAACCAGACATGAGGCCAGTTAACTGATAAAAACAACATAAGCAATAATTTTTAGAGAGGAATATTACTATGTTTCTTCAAAGGATTCGTCAAGCGCTTGGTCTGCAAGTTTTCGAAAGCACGAACAATGCGGGCACGGGTATAACGAGGTTCGATAACATCGTCGATGTAACCACGGTTGGCAGCCTGATAGGGAGAAGCAAACTTTTCGGTGTATTCAGCTTCTTTTTCTGCGATGAATGCCTTTCTTGCTTCGGGATCTTCGATAGCCTTGATAGCCTTAGCCTGCAAAACGCCAACAGCACCGCTAGCACCCATAACTGCAATTTCAGCATTAGGCCAAGCATAGCACATATCACCGCGCAATTGCTTACAAGACATTACGATATGAGAACCACCATAAGACTTACGGATGGTAACGGTAACCTTGGGAACAGTAGCTTCACCGAAAGCAAACATCAATTTTGCACCGTGATCGATGATACCGGCATATTCCTGACCGGTACCGCACAAGAAACCGGGAACGTCTACCAAAGTAAGGATCTGGATATTGAAAGCGTCGCAGAAACGAACGAAACGAGCAGCCTTGCGAGAAGCATCGCAGTCGAGCACACCGGCCAACCAACTGGGCTGGTTAGCAATGATACCGGTAGAACGGCCATTGAAACGAGCGAAACCGCAGATAATATTCTTGGCGTAATCTTTCTGAACTTCCATAAAATCGCCATTATCCACGATGCTGTAGATAATATCCTTCATGTTGTAAGGCTTGTTGGGATCGGCGGGAACGATATCGTTCAAAGCATCTTCCAAACGAGCGGGATCGTCGGTGCAAGACATCAAAGGAGCTTCTTCCATGTTGTTTTGAGGAATGAAACTCACCAAACGACGAACTTCGGCCAAAGCTTCTTCTTCGGTAGCGGCAACAAAGTGAGTTACACCAGACTTGGTAGCATGCACCTTGGCACCACCCAATTCTTCTACGGTAACGTCTTCGCCGGTAACACTCTTCACTACCTTAGGACCGGTGATGAACATATAAGAATTCTTTTCGGTCATCATGATGAAGTCGGTGAGCGCGGGGCTATATACAGCACCACCGGCACAAGGACCAAAGATAACAGAGATTTGGGGCACTACACCAGAAGCCAAGATGTTGCGTTCGAAAATTTCGGCATAACCGGCCAACGCGCAAGCACCTTCCTGAATACGAGCACCACCTGAATCGTTCAAACCGATGATAGGAGCACCCAACTTCATAGCCATATCCATTACCTTGCAGATCTTTTGAGCCATGGTTTCAGACAAAGAACCACCGATAACGGTAGCGTCCTGTGCGAAAACAAAAACCAAACGACCATCGATGGTACCTGAACCTACAGCTACACCGTCGCCGAGGAACACTTTCTTGTCCATACCGAAATCGGTACAGCGGTGAGTGAGGAACATATCAACTTCTTCGAAGGAACCTTCGTCGAGCAACATATTGATACGTTCACGGGCAGTATAAGAACCTTTGGCGTGGTGTTTTTCAACCGCTTTTTCGCCACCGCCCATCATTGCCAGCTGACGATTGTCAACCAACTTTTTAATTCTATCTTGATTTGTCATTTCTACTTATTTAGGTTGTTCACAAAGTTCGGTCAGAATACCACAAGTACTCTTGGGATGCAAGAAAGCAATCATCAAGTTTTCAGCACCTTTGCGAGGAGCCTTGTCGATGAGTTGCAAACCGGCAGCTTCGGCTTCCTTCAAAGCTTCTTCAACGCTTTCCACGTTGAAAGCCACGTGATGAATACCGGCACGGCCATTGTTCTTTTCAATAAATTTAGCGATGGTAGATTCGGGAGAAGTAGCTTCGAGCAATTCAATTTTCACTTCGCCTACTTTGAAGAAAGCGGTCTTTACTTTCTGATCGGCCACTTCTTCGATGTTGTAGCATTTGCTACCCGACAAAAATTCGAAAAATGGGATGGTAGATTCCAAAGAAGGAACCGCAATACCCAAATGTTCAATGTGAGTTGGTTTCATAAAAAATGTTTTTAAGATAATGTTATAATGTCTTTGATTGATTTTTCAAGATTTGGGCAAGACTTAAAGCGACGCCAATTTGCTGCGTAATGCCTGTTCACGGTCGGACGACCAATAGCCACAATCCAATTCGATGAACACCGAAGTATAAGGAATCAGTGATTCGGTCTTGATAACGACCACATTGAAAAGTTTGGAAGCCGCATCCAGCTTGGCAAAAACCTCGTCGTGCAAAATCTGATGCACATCCCAGCCTTGGGTGAGTTGCGCAAGTTCCGCTTTGAGCTGATCGCAACCGGGAGACAAAGTATCGTCCATGCAAGAGAGTTCCTTGTCGAGATATACGATGGGCTTCACATGAGAAGCTTCAGACAAAAGGCCAAGAACGCTTTTCAAAGCCGGAATCAAGTCTTCGCCCGAATTGATATACTGTATACCTTCCGACGATTGCAAGGGATAGGCTTTATCTACCACCAAAATCCAATTTCGATGACCCAAGAGGGGCAGAACCTCTGCTAATTCTTCTCGATAACTCATTGTTCTTCAATTTAATAGTCCTTATCAAAGCCCACCTTAAGACAAAAGCCTTGCGGCAGGCAAAATTTGCCGCGAATTTAATAATATTTTCACTCGTTTACACTATCTTTGCATGCGAAATTTTGAAAAAATATTCATGTCATGAAAAAGAACACGACAGTGTACATTCTGGCGGGCGCTCTGACGATTTTGGCCTGCCTCAGCATCCTTTTATTGGTTTCAAACAGCAGAAAAAAAGTGATTATCGAAGATATCACCGCACAATTCGAATTGGAAAAAGAAGAATTGCAGGACGATTACTCACAGCTTGCCTTACAATACGAAGATTACGGCATCCGCATCAACAACGACTCCTTGGCCGAATTGCTCGACGCCGAAAGAACCAAGAACCTTCGTTTATTGGACGAAATCAAAACTTTGAAAGTAAACAACGCCCGTCGTTTGTCGGAATTGCGCAAGGAATTGGAAACAGCGCGTACGGTGATGCGTTCCTACATCGTGCAAATCGATTCGCTCAATACGCTCAACAACCAGCTGAGAGAAGAAAACAGCGCCATGACGCGTCAGTATGAAGAAGCAAAGCAGACCGTAAACGCCTTGTCGAAAGAGAAAGAAGCGCTCACCGAAAAAGTGATGCTCGCTTCCATGCTGGAAGCTCGCGACATCGAAATCCGTCCGCTCACCGACAAAGGCCGTCCCGCCAACAAGATTGCCAGAACCTCCATCATCGAATTTAAAATGGTGCTGAGCAAGAACATTTCGGCTCCGGTGGGCGAAAAGAAAATCTACTTGCGCATCACCCAACCCGACGGCAATCTGCTGCTCAAAAACAATTATGAAAATTTCGAATTCGATGGTTATCTGATTCCTTGTTCAGCTTTCCGCAACATCGAATGGGACGGCGAAGAACAAGCTTTGGCTATTTATTGGCAAGTGGAAGAATTCCTACATCCGGGCGCCTATCGTGCCGACATTTTTGCCGATGGTTATCTGATTGGCAGCGAAGAATTTACCCTCAACAACTAAGCCTATGCGAAAGAGATTGATAGCGTTTTTTCTCCTCTTGCTGTGCGCCACTTTGAACAGTTTTGCCCAGCAAAAGAATCTGAGTGAGCAAATACGTCATTATCAATCGTTTTCGCAACAATTTGCCCAGGAAAAAGTTTACCTCTACTTCGACAACGACAATTACCTTATTGGCGAAAACATCTGGTTCAAAGCCTATGTGCTGATGGCCGACAACCATCATTACAGCCAGATGAGCAAAACGCTCTACGTAGAATTGCTTGCTGCCGACGGCAACTTGGTGGATCAATTGAAACTTCGCATCGAAGATGGACAATGTCATGGTGCTTTTTACCTGAAACCCAATCTCAGCGCCGGTTTTTACGAAGTGAGAGCTTACACGCGCTGCATGCTCAATTTCGATCAGGCCATTATTTTCTCGCGAGTATTTCCGGTGATGGACGCGCCGCAATATCATCGTCGTAGCGGAGAACGCCTGACACCGAGCATGAACATCAAAAAGCCCGTATTGCCCAACAAGCGTCCCAAACAAGAAGACTCCGACAATAAAACGACCGGACTTTGGCAAGTGGATTTTTATCCCGAAGGCGGTCAGTTGGTGGCCGGACGACCCAATCAATTGGCATTCAAGGCCACACATAAAAACGATCCAAGCCAGGCTTTCAGCGCCAAAATTGTCGATTCCAGACAAGAAATCGTGGGCATCATGCAAAGCGAGCATCAGGGCATGGGCAGTGTGAGTTTTCAGCCGGAAAAAGGAGAACGCTATCGTTGTATCGTCGAAGGTGAACATGGCAAGACAAGCCTCGAATTGCCCAAGATAGCCGAGGACGCTTACAACCTGATTGTGAACAACATGCACCACGACATCCTGGACATCAAACTCTTCTGCGACCAAGCATCGCGAGGCGATACGATGGCCTTGCTCATCACTTGCAGAGGGAAAATTTATCAGTTGCAAGCCTTTATCAATCAGGCAGAAGCTTTGCAATTCCAGTTGCCTAAAAGAGTGCTGCCCACCGGTGTCAACGAAATTTTAATCTTGAACAACCAAGGACAAGTGCAATGTTCGCGTCTGTTTTTCGTTCGCAACGAGGCCGACAAGCCCGACCTGATTCGCATTGCACAAGAACAGGACAAAGAAATATACAACGCCTTCGAAGCCGCGCATGTCACCTTGGCCTTGCAGCAATATCGCGATTCTTCGTGGATAGCACTGCCCCATCAAAGTTTTGCCGTTTCCATCCGCGATGATGCGGAATATATGGCCAATCATGCCCACAACGATGTTTTCAGTCAGTTGTTGTTGGCATCCGATTTGAAAGGCTACATCCATCAACCTTCCTGGTATTTCGAAAAAGACGATCGCCGACATCGTCGGGCTTTGGATTTGTTGATGTTGGTGCAAGGCTGGCGTCGTTACGATTGGCAAGAAATGTCACATCCTGAAGATTTCAAACTGAAACATCCCATCGAAAAAGGCATACTTTTGGACGGCCAGGTTTTGTCCGTTTTCAGACGCATTCCATTGGAAGACATGAAAGTAAGCATGTGGATGACCAGCGACAGCAGCGCGCAGCACGGCTACTGCATGAGCGACGAAAACGGCGCTTTCAATTTCTTGTTCGATTTCGAAGGCAAACAGAATCTCAACTTGCAAGTGAGCGACGGCAAACGTCGTAGAAACGCTTTCATCACCATCAATCGTCAATTTCAACCCGAAGCAAGAGTGCTGGCCGACGAAGAATTGCAGGCACCGATACTTCGCAAAAAAGAAGTCGAGAAAAAGCGCCTTTCCAAAAACGAGGATGATGCTTACCGCGAACTGATTATCATGCCGGGCGATGTCTTGTTGGACGAAGTGGAAGTGAAAGGCAAAAAAAGTGGCGACTACAACGAATATGGCAAAGTGAGCATCTCTTACGAAACGCAAGAAGAAATGGACGTTCTGGAAGACAATGCCATGTACACTTTCGAAGATATCGGCATTTTCCTGACGCAGATTAACGAGCACTTTCATTTTCGCGCAAAAGACAGCGGCGATGTCCTGTACTATAAACACGCGCCTGTACAATTTTTGGTGCGTCCGCCTACCAGCCTCTATCCCGATGATGGTTCTGAGGGTTGGCCCGACTGCAGCGAAATTGAAAGAATCGAAATCATGGAACCCAATAGCTTGGGACATATCGTAGACGAGAACTATATCGCCACCATAGACGATGTGGGAAAATTGGGCAAGGATATTGCTTACGTAATTCTGTATCTCTATCCGCATCATCAGCGCAAAGACGATGAAATGGGTATCAGACGAACCACTCTGCAAGGCTATAATACGGTGAAAGAATTTTATCATCCGCGTTACGACCGCGTGTTGGATACAGATGCCAGCGACCATCGTCGTACCTTGTACTGGAACCCGAATTTGCGCAGCGATGAGCTTGGTCAGGCAAAGATTCGTTTTTACCATAGCGCTAGTTCGAAAAGTTTTGAAGTTCATGCCGTTGTACTGAGCGAGCAAGGCAAAATGGGATGGAAATGATGTGGCGAAAAAGGATATTTCTGCGTGTAGGCTGCCTGTGTCTTTTCTTGACGCAGGCTTTGTTGCTATCGGCGCAAAAGGATTCGCTTCATCTGGAACTGCAAGACATCGAAATAACAGAAAAATTCAGCATCAGGGAAGTGCGATCGGCTTCGCCTTTGCAAAGGCTCGACAGCAAACAATTGGAAAGCATGAGTGCCTTGCAACTATCGGATGCGCTCAAACATTTTGCCGGCCTCAGCATCAAGGATTACGGCGGTTTGGGTGGCATGAAAACGGTTTCCATCAGAAGTTTAGGCACGCAACATACCGGCATCAGTTACGACGGCATCAGCCTGAGCGATACGCAAAGCGGTCAGATTGACATCAGTCGTTTTTCGTTAGAGAATGTGGAAAGCTTGCAATTGGCCAATGGTCAGAGCATGAACATTTTTTGCACGGCGCGGCAGATGGCGGCGGCCGGCCTGTTGGAGATTCAGACCAAGCAGCCGAGTTTCGAGGCCGGCCGCCGGCATCGCGCCAAACTGCAGTTTGGCGCGGGCTCCTTCGGCCTGCTGCGCCCCAGTTTCCGCTGGGAACATCAGCTCAACGAGCGCATCGCCTATAGCCTCGACGGCGAATATCTCTACAGCCATGGCCGTTACCCCTATCGGCTGGCCTACGGAGCCGCTGCCGGCGACAGCATCGCCCATAAAATCCG
>JAEIGA010010102.1_pt1 | contig 14302 bp, 12 predicted proteins | sample 9270691 | NCBI WGS metagenome assembly JAEIGA01 (sample SAMN17057246, study PRJNA624740) | gut metagenome | biome: biome; isolation source: fecal sample | host: Bos grunniens | place: China: Xizang | collected 2019 | reverse complement strand
TGGCAGCACCCGTCTTGATTAACACGCCCGAGAGTACTCCGGCGGCGATGATGCGGATGATGGCGGGCGAAATGTCCTTTATGCCCGATATCATATTGGCTACCGTCGAATCCAGTCCCATGCCTCCGATTAATCCGCCCGCAACGGCTCCGAGAAGCAGCGAATAGACGGGCGAGAAACGGCGTGTGATAAGGATGATGGCTATGGCAAGACCCACAAGGGCTCCTATGGCGCTATTCATGGCGTTTGGGGTTTAGGTTTAACAATCTTACAATCTGCTCTACGGTGCGGCTTACGCCTCGTGCGGCTACATCCTCCTGCATGGCGCGCTCCAGTGTCATCGGTCCCGACACTACGGGCAGAATGGCTGCAAAACCACTCTGCTGCAGAGCCTCGCACTCCTCCACCGAGCCACCAATGGCAACTACGGGAATTGACTGCGCGGCAGCGGCTCGCAACACTCCGCTGGGGGCTTTGCCCATTACGGTCTGGTAGTCGATGCGTCCTTCGCCCGTGATCACAAGGTCGCTGCCGCTGATTATCTGGTCGAAGTGCATAGCATCCAAAACCATATCTATGCCTGCGCGCAGACGAGCACCCAGCACGGCTTGCAGAGCGTAGCCCAGGCCACCTGCGGCGCCAGCTCCCTCTGCCTCTGCCGCCGTGGGATTCACCACGCTGGCAAAGTTCTTCAGTCCCTGGTCCAGTCGCTCTACAACCGACGGCGAAGCACCCTTCTGCGGAGCAAAGATGTGGGCTGCACCCTGAGGGCCATAGAGAGGATTCTTTACATCACACGCAACTTCAAGTCGGCACTCCTTAAGCTCTGGCATTGCGCCACTTGCGTCAATCTGCGCTACACGCTCAAGGCGTGCTCCGCAACCTGCCACAACGTGACCTTTACAATCGTAAAACCGATAGCCCAGCGCCTCGAGCATACCCATACCGGCATCGTTGGTGGCACTGCCGCCAATGCCTATGAGCAGATGTCTTGCGCCACGACGCACGGCATCGGCAATCATCTCGCCTGTGCCATAGGTGGTAGTAAGCAGAGGGTTGCGCTCCTCTGCGCGAAGAAGTGTCAGTCCGCTTGCTGAGGCCATCTCGATTATGGCCGTGCGGCCTTCGTCAACCACTCCGTAGCGCGCCGTGATGGGACGCATCAGGGGGTCGTGAGCACGCACTTCGCGCCACTCGCCCCGTAGCGTAGAGATGAGCGCCTGGGCAGTGCCCTCGCCTCCGTCGGCAATAGAGATCTTTTTCACCTTACAGTGGGGCAGCACGCCAAGTATGCCCTGCTCGGCAGCACACGCCACATCGTAGGATGAGAGTGAGCCTTTGAATGAGTCAACGGCAATGGTAATCTGTCTCATTTGAGAAATTAGGTTTTATGTTTTGTTATCTATTTACACTCTTTGTCTGGCGAGTTGCGATAGGGACACTGATTGTCGTCGCACCCCGTACACTTGGTGTACTTGCGGGCTCTATAGCCACGCACAATGGCACGCACAAGCCATGCTGCAACGGCTGCGCCTATGATATAGACTATGATGGTTTGTGCTATCATACTTAGACAAAGATAAACTTCCTAATCCAAAATTCAAAACAAATCTTTAGTAAAACCTACTCCTGCCACCCGTCACCGAGCGCCAGCACCAGATTCGCTATTGCCTGATACTGCTGCATGGCAATCTGCGTGAATAGTTGCTCAGAGGCGTACCACGTCTGCTGCGTGGTGATTACGTCCAGATAGTTGCTCATTCCGCGCCGGTAGAGAGCCTCCTGCAGCGAGGCTATCGCGGCATTATGCTCCACGTAGCGGGCATAGTGCTCGCCCTGTAGGCGTAGTGTGGAGATCGTGGTCAGTGCCTGCTCGACATCTTCCAGCGCCTGAAGTACCGACTGCTCATATTGCAGAGCCGTCTGGCGGTATGCCTCGCGAGCCATCTGCTCGCGTCGGCGCAGTCGCCCAAACGAGAAGAGGGGCTGGGTGAGCGAGGCCGTTATGTTCCACGCCCACTCACCATTGGTAAATACATCCCGCACGTTGCGACCAAAGAGTCCGCCACTCTCGGTCAGCGAGATGCTCGGGAAGCGCTGGCTGCGTGCTATGCCTACGGCTGCGGCGGCGGCCTGCAACTCATAGTGTGCCTGCATAAGGTCGGGTCGGCGCGTGAGGAGCTCGGATGGAATGCCCGTAGGTATTGCCTGCGGTAGCGAAGGCATCGGGAGCGTGTCAGTGGGTGGCGATTGTGGTGTGGTGCCCATAAGTGTCGAGAGCGATAGTTGTGCTACGCCAAGCGCCCGCTCATACTGTGCCACATCGGCCTCGGCCTCACTCACAAGGCTACGCGCCTGCTCGCGGTCAAGCCCCGATGCAAAACCATAGAGTGTGAGCGAATCGGTCAGTGCCTGTGCCTGAAGGCGTAGTGACAGTGTGCGCCGAGCAAGCAAGAGCAGTTGCTGCGACTCGATGAGTGTGAAGTAGGCCGTTGCCACCTCGTGCGTGAGCGTGAGCCGCAGGGCGCGGTATGCCCATTCGGTTGAGAGGTATTCGGCTCGTGCCTGACGGGAGGTGTGGCGCAGCGCCCCAATCAGTGCCGTGTTCCACGACACCCCCTGACCGAGCAGAAACTCGCCCTGCTCCGAGAGTGGCGGTGTGCGCTGCCCCTCGGTCTGGAGGGTGACCCCCAGCGAGGGGAGTAGCGCCGAGCGTGTGGCTGCGATGTTGTAGTGTGCCTGAACGATGCGCGATGCAGCCACCTGCAGGTCGCGGTTATGCTCCAGGGCAAAAGTCATAATCGAATCGAGCCTCTCATCCTCGAAGATGAGCCACCAGCGCGATTGCAGCTCTGGGTTGCGGGTTTGCTCTGTAGAGTATATGTAGCTCTCGGGCATTGTGACCTTGGCCGTATTGAGCCCCAGCGAACAGCCCGCAAGCAGTAGCGAAAGGAGCGTTAAAAGTCGTTTCATAGCTATCTCTTTTTTTGTGTTATGCTCTCTACCAGATAGTATGCCGCCGGATAGAGAAATATGCCTGCGGCGGTGGCTGCGATCATGCCGCCAGCAAGTGCTACGCCCATAATGTTGCGTGCAACGGAGAAGTTTCCCGACGCAAGAATCAGCGGCACGATACCCAGCACAAATGCCAGAGCTGTCATGATGATGGGTCTTACACGCTCGCGCGCAGCCTCGATGGCCGCCTCGGCATATGGCCGGGCAGCGGAAGAGTGTATGCGGTCGGCATACTCAACCACCAGAATGGCATTCTTGGCCGCCAGACCGATGAGCATGATGAGCGAAATCTGCACATATACATTATTTACATACTGCACCTCTATGGCGTGTGCTGCCAGCATGGCGGCCAGGGCTCCAGCTACGGCTGCGGGAACACTGAGCAGGATGGCTATGGGCAGGGTCCAGCTCTCATACAGAGCCGCCAGAGCCAGATAGACAAATATGATGGCTATGGCATACACCACACCGCCGCCACGCCTTGCCTTGGCCTGCTGGTAGGAGAGTCCGCTCCACGATGTGCCTACGTCTGGTGGCAACACCCTGCGGGCAATGGCCTCGACGCGCTCCATCACATCGCCCGACGATGCGCCCTTGGCAGCCGAGATCGACAGGGGTATCGACTCGTAGAGATTAAACTGTGTGATGTACTCCACACCCACGGTATCCTTCACACTCACCAGAGCCGACAACGGTACACTCTCGCCGTGCGAGTTGCTCACGAAGTAGGAGTCCAGCGAGCGGGCATCCTTGCGGCTGAGGGACGACGCCTGTACGTAGGTCTGATATTGTCGGCCAAAGCGGTTGAAGTTGCCCGTATAGGTGCCACCCAGAAGTGTCGATAGCGTGGTGTAGATCTCACTCAGCGCTACGCCCTCGCTCATGGCCTGCGTGCGATTGACGTTGAGCAGACGTTGCGGTGTCGAGGCGCTGAACTGTGTGCTCACCTTGGCGATGCTCTTATCCCGCCTGAGCGAATCCATCAGCGCCAGCGTATGCTCGTAGAGGTAGGCCGTGCCCCGACCCTCGAGATCCTGCACCTGCAGCGAGAGGTCGGATGTGATGCCCAGACCCGGTATCGAGGGCGGAATGATGGCATAGCACTCGGCCTCGGGGATGGCTGTGTATAGCTCGCCGTTGAGCTCTGAGGCAAGTTGTGCAGCTGTGGTGTGTCGCTGCGAAAAGTCCTTCAGCACAACGAATATAACACCTGACGACGAGCGCTCTATGCCTGCCATCATATCGTATCCGGCAGCCAGCGACGAGTACTCCACCGCCGGATGCTGGGCAATTAGCTGTTCGGCGTGCTGCATGGCGCGTAGCGTGGTGCTGAGCGATGATGCCTCGGGCGTGTTGACCATAACCATCATATAACCCTCATCCTCATCGGTAAGAAAGCCCTTGGGCAGAGCGTGCCATCCTATGGCGATACATACTCCCATCAGCACTACGAAAAGCGCCGTGCGCGTGGTGTGGAGGATGAGTATTCGGGTGCGCTCCTCGTAGCGGTGAATCATACGTCCTATCCAATCGTTAAAATTGGCAAGTATCCCACTTCGCTGCTCCTTGCGGGGACGGAGCAACAGGGCACAGAGTGCGGGCGATAGGGTGAGGGCATTAAATGCCGATATGGAGATTGCCGTGGCGAGCGTTATGGAGAATTGTCGCAAAAGAAGTCCCGTAATACCCTCCATAAATGATATAGGTATGAATACGGCCAGCAATACGACGGTCGTGGCTACGATGGGCGACTGCACTCGGCGCATAGCCTCGCGTGTAGCATCGGTGGGCGTAAGGCCTCGTTCGATGCCTGCCTGTGCCGCCTCGATTACGACGATGGCATCATCGACCACAAGACCTATGGCGAGCACCAGCGCCAGCAGCGAGATGACGTTGAAGGAGAAGCCCAGCAGGGGATAGATGATAAACACGCCTACCAACGATACGGGCACAGCCACCAGCGGAATAAGTGTAGCGCGCCAATCCTGCAGAAAGATGTAGATGATGGCGATGACGAGCACCAGCGCCAGCAGCAGCGTGCGGGCTATATCCTCCACGCCCGCCTCGATGTTTTGAGTGGCATCGACAACGGTGTGTATCGTCACTCCGTCGGGCAGTCGCTGCTCCTGCTCGCTGATCAGCTCCTTCACGCGGCGACCCACCTCCACGGCGTTGCTTGCCGGCTCCTGATAGACGACAATAAGGGTCGAGGGGTTGCCACCCATCAGCGAGCGTATGGCGTAGGTTTGGCTGCCAAGCTCCACCTCGGCCACATCCTTAAGACGTAGTTCCTGCCCCTGCTCATCAATAGAGAGTATTATGTCGGCAAACTCCTCGGCCGTAGAGAATGCCGCCGGCAGACGCACCGTATAGGTGTAGGCCACATCCTCCATCGGCTCGGCACCCAGCTTGCCGGCAGGGTAGATGGCCGTCTGCGTGCGTATGGCACTCAGCACCTCGTCAACCGTAAGACTATAGTAATGCAGCCTCTCGGGGTTGATCCAAATGCGCATGGCATATTCGCCAGCGCCCATAATCTGCACCTTGCCCACGCCATTTACCTGCGAGAGTCGGTTGCTGAGGTTGATGTAGGCATAGTTCGACAGGAAGCCATCATCGTAGCGCCCGTCGCTACTGAGGGCATAGACCATCAGAAAACCCGTATTGCTCTTCTGCACCACAACACCCTGCTCGCTCACCGCCTCGGGCAGCGAAGCCATAGCCGAGGAGATGTCGTTCTGCGTGAAGATGGCATCCATATCGGGCGATGAGCCCACCTCGAAGGTGAGTTGCATCGACATCGAACCATCGTTGGCACTTGTGGTCTGCATGTACTCCAGGTCGCTGGCACCGATAGCCTGCTCGCCCAGAGGTGTTGCCACGGTGTTGTTTACGCTCTGCGCATCGGCACCCACGTACGATGCAGTCACCTCCACAACGGGTGGAGTGATGTCGGGAAACTGCTCAATGGCAAGCCGCGATAGCGAGATGAGTCCCGCCAGCGTTATGGCCACCGTAATAGAGATGGCGAAGATGGGGCGGCGAATGAAAAACTCTCCCATATTATCTCTCTGTTTTAGGTATTACTCTCTCTCCGTTACGCAGCTTCTGCAGCCCCTCCACCGCTACGCGCTCTCCGCGCGATAGGCCTTTCCGAATTATCCACTCCTTGCCGATAGGCTCACCCGTCTCCACCTCGCGCCACTGGGCCGTGCTGTCAGCGCGGATAACCCACACCGAGTGGATGTTCTGCTGTGTGCTCACGGCCTGCTGGGGCACCATCACAACCCTCTGGCGTTGACCTATGCCGCACTCCACCTGACCATACTCGCCCGGCTTGAGCCGATTGTCGGGATTGGGAAAATCCACAACAATGGTTATCGTGCCCGAGGTGGGCGATATGGCCTGTCGCGTGTAGTCGTAACGCCCCTCGTAGGGGTAGATCTCTCCATTGGCCATACGCAGACGTATGTTGGAGAGGAGGGTGGAGTTGTCGATGGTCGATGACGCATCATGTTTGTAGCGCATATATAGCGATGTGGGGATGGCTACATCGACCGTGAGTGTGTCGGTGGCCACGATGGTCGTCAGCGTGGAGAACTGCGTGCCTGGCCCCACGTAATCGCCCGCGTGAGCGTTGCTATGCGCCACAATGCCACTTATGGGTGCATATATGCGTGTATAGCCAACCTGCAGACTGGCGCTTTTGACCTGCTCGCGGGCTGCACGCACACGGCTCTCGGCTGAGGCTGCTGAGGCTCGGTAGGTGTCGAGCTGTGAAGCGCTGATAGCCTCCAGCCGTGCAAGGGGTATGGCACGTTCATAGTCGCTGCGTGCCGACTCCTGCTCGGCTATGGCTGCGGCAAGCTCTGCCTCGGCCGATAGAAGTGATGTGCGCAGTTGCGAGGCGTCAATCTCGAAGAGCAACGCTCCGCGTGGTACCATCTGCCCGTCGGCGTAGTGTTTTTGCATCAGGTAGCCGCTGACGCGCGGCTCGATTACGACCTCGTAGTTGTATCGTAGATGCGTGGCAAAGCTGTATCGCATCGTAATACTATCCTCGCGAGCCGTAGCTACGGCTATCTGCAGAGGCGCTGCGGGTGGGATTTTGCCTCTCTTGCACGAAGGTAGAAGGCAGGCCATGGCCAGGAGTAAATGAAAAAACAATTTTTGCATCGTAGATAACAATTTTTTTATCTGCGATAGTCAAAAAATATGCCATTAGAGAGGCTTTTTTGTGGTGTAAAAAACTCGTAAATGCTTTTTATCCACGATTTTTCGTTGAAAATTATTTGGTTATTAGAATTTTTCCTATATTTGCACAGATTATAACCACTTAACAACTATTAATATGAAAAATTTGGTAGATCAGATCAATGCTCAGATCGAGGTATTTTCGGTAAATGCCGCCGCTCAGGTGGAGAAGAATAATAAGGCAGCAGGTACTCGCGCTCGCAAGGCTGCTTTGGAGCTTACAAAGCTTTTGAAGGAGTTCCGTAAGGTATCTGTAGAGGAGGCTAAGAAATAATTCGGCCTTTACTTACGTCTTAAAAAAAGAAAAGAGGTTGCTCACCACGTAGCAGCCTCTTTTTTTTGTCTATAGATCTACACCAGCCTGCTCAAGCAGCGACGACTGATAAGCGTCGATGCCTATCTCTTCGTTCAGCTCAACGGCCTCGTTATGGTCGCTCAGGTAGTAGCGCTTGGCCGAATTGTCGAAATGGGGACTTACGAGCGAAGCACCCTCCAGCACATATGGCGAGCCAATCGATGCCACATCGGCCATGGTGTGGAACAAAGAGTGTGTAGTTGCCACAGCCGCAGTATTTGCGTGGGCTGCAGTGGCCTTTACGGGGAAGAGCTCCCGATAGCGGGGTGAGAACCACGCCAGCGAGGCTACGTGCAGCTGGTAGTAGGTCGTGGTGGGTGAGGCGTGCAGAAAACGTCCCTGCACATCGTCGAAGAGGTCTTCGCCGTGATCGGCACAGTAGAGCATTGCCGTGCAGGCGTTCTCGGCAGCCAGCGTCTCGATTATCGAGTTGAGAACATAATCCGTATAGAGTGTCGAGTTGTCGTAGGCGTTGCGTATCATAAGGGCGTTCTTGCGCAGGATGGCCACATCGTCATCGGGTGTGAAGTGGGCCCACTCGCGCGGATAGCGCTGATGATAGCTGAAGTGCGAGCCGTAGGTGTGCAGGATGATGAGCAGTCGCTCGGCGCGATCCTCCTTGATGATGCGCTTCAGAGCATCCACCGTAGAGTAGTCGTGCTGCAGTGCGGGCAGATACTCCACCACGTCGCTATCGCCGGCCAGATGGTCGATCATAGCTCCCTGCGGCACCTGATTCGATATGAAGTATGTCTTGAAGCCCGCCTCCTTGAACAGTGCCGGCATACCCTTGCGACGGAATAGCTCCTCGTGCTCGGAGGTATGCACCGACGAGAGCATCAACGGCACACTCTTATGGGTGGTGTTGCTCTGCGTTGTTATCTGTCGGAAGAGTACTATATCGTCGCGCAGCGAGAGCAGGGGGTTGGTCTCTCGCTCGTAGCCATACAGCTGCCATGAGGCTGCACGTGCCGCCTCACCGATAACCATAACGTATATCTCCCGCTCCTCGGGCTCCGCATCTCGCTCGGCCTCGAAGCTGAAGCCTTCGCTTGTGGTGTGGAAGTTGGCTATCTTGTGCGCCTCCGATATTGCAAGCGCCATATTGTAGGCCACGTTGATGGGAAAGACCTCGTCGCGCAGTGTCTTGCGCACCTCACTGTAGCATCCGGCAAAGAGTGTAATGCAACCTGCGAGCAGAGTCGCCGCACCTCCGATTATCATCCTGCGGCGCATCCTATCGCCCAGACTGACCTTGCTTATGATGTGCTGCGTAGCCAGATACAGCAACGGCAGATATATCACAAATACGGCTATCACCGAGGGGTAGATGTTGGCCAGTAGCTCGCCCGCCTCGCCCGTGTTGGTGGTCGTTAGGTTGAGAAACATATCGGCTGCCACAACCGAGTTGCCAAACAGATAGGATAGCACCACCTGAAAGGCACTGAAGAAGATAAATGGAAATGCCCACCAGGTCATTGCGCCCGAGCGGCGTGACAGGGCAGCCAGTATGGTGTAGAATCCAAGTGGCAGGAGCAGTGCCGATAGTGCCACCCAGAATGGGTTGTGTTCGGTATATGTCAGAATCACAACGGGTAGCATCAGCGCTGCGATGAGCGCACAGGCCATCAGTTGTGGGTTTAGAAACGTCTTGCGTATCATTAAAATGCTTCGTTTACATTAATTATTATGCCGCTGCATCGGCGCCCCAGGCCATAGTCTATGCGCAGCGCCGTGCGCTCTCCAGCCTTCAGGCGCAGACCCACTCCGTAGGTGGGCAGAATCTCGCCCCAGTCGAAGGTCTTGAGCGACGAGAACACCGTTCCGGCACCTCCCCACGCCACAACGCCTATTGCTCCCCATACCTGCTGGCGCAGCTCTATCTGCGCTGTAGCCATCTTGCTGTTGGTGTAGCGACCGTAGTAGTAGCCTCGCATGCGGCTCTGACCACCCATCATGGGCCAGTAGAACCACGGCGTAGCCGACGACCATGCGTCGCCATAGAGGTCGAGCGCCGCCACAGCACCTCGCCATAGCGACTGGTAGAGGTTGGCCTGTGCCGTCACGTGCCACAGCGTCTGATTGAAGCTGCCCAGAGCCTTGGGACGCACCTCGCCCGTGAGCGAGAGGTATATGCCACGCGAAGGGTTGTATGCGTTGTCGCGCCTGTCGTAGCGCGCGGTGAGCGATAGGCCCGTAGTATATGTGCTCAAGGTGTTTTGTCCAGCCTTGTGGAGATACTCCTCGGCCAGCGGCTCGAAGTTATGCCCCTTGCCGTAGCGTAGATCCACTCCGGCACCAAGGTGCAGACCACCTGCAATGTGATGCAGATATGTGGCCGTGCCATTTGCTATAAGGTGGGTATATCGTGAGCGCTGATTGCTGGTGGCAGCCTCATAGCCCAATCCCCAGAAGCGGATGGGTAGCGATGCCACGCCAGCGTCATAGATCAGTCGGCCATTGCCACTGCCAAAGAGATGCTCGCCACCGAGTGCTACGCGATAGAACCCGTCGATGGATGCCATTGCGGTTGCGTGTGCCGAAGATTGGGGATAGTGTTCGCGGGTGCGATAGGTGGCCGAGCCCGTAAGCGTAAGCGCCAGGTTGGTCTCTGCGGTGTAGGCTATGCCTGCGTGGGCACTGAGCTGCACCTTCTCGCTCGATATCATCGGCATCGACATGCGAGAGGCTATGCGCTGCCACAGCGTAAGCTGCGAGGCGCGATCCAGAGCCCTCTGTACGGCCATATAGTCGATATGCTGGGCATACGAACTCAGAGCCGATGCCAAACAGAGCACCGGCAGAAGGATTCGACGTATGACCGCATTTACATTCACTTTATTTATCGGTAAGCCTCGATGAACTCAAAGAATTCATCCTGCTCCTTCGGGGTTAACTCTCCTTTTTTGCAATATATCAGCTCGCCCTGCTTGCTCACCACGATCAGCGCAAAGCAGTTGTTGCAGTCGCCCAGACCCCAAGCTCGTGCCAGTGTGCGGTTGTCGTCCGTCAGCACGATTGCCTTGTTCTTCTCCGTGCGCTTGCGAGCCATCGTGCGGATCAGAGCATTGGGCAGCATCGTATCCTTGAGGTTCAGGATGCCAAAACCCTCGATGTTGGGGCCTGTGCAGGTGTGGCGACGCTCCATCTCGTAGGTCAGCGCCTCGTTCTGCTTGTGCTTGTCGGGGTCGATATAGAAGAAGATGATGTTCTTCTCACCGAAGAAAGGCAACGTCATAGGCTCGTTGTTCACATCCTTCAGCGTCACGTTCTCCACCTTGTGGGGCAGTGGCAGCATAGGTTGATTCTTCAAATCGTTTTGTGCTGAGGCTGTATAGGCAGTCAGAGCAAATAATAGGATAAGGAGTTGTTTTTTCATAATCACTTTATTTTTACAAATAAATTGGCGGTGCAAAAGTACTAAAAAATTTAGATGGCTGTACGCCGATATGAGCTTTTGACCTACAATTTGCCAAAAGTGAGCATTTTTGCCACATATCGAACCGTTTGCAACGGTTTTTGTACTTGTACAAAATATGTGCAGTTTTGCCTACTTTGTCGGATTGTATTATATTTGCAAAAACAAAACAAGAGTAAGATATGAAGCAAAAGATACTTTTTGTCTGCCTGGGTAATATTTGCCGCTCGCCGGCGGCGCATGCCGTTATGCAGGCGGTAGTGGATCGTGAGGGGTTGCAGTCGCAAATCGAGATCGACTCGGCAGGTACATATGGCGGTCATGCGGGCGAACTGCCCGATCCGCGTATGCGCGCTGCGGCCAAGCCCCGTGGCTATTCGCTCACGCATCGTGCCCGTCAGTTCCAAGAGGAGGATTTCTACAACTTCGATATGATTGTTGTGATGGACGATTCGAATTATCGCAATGTGGAGCGACTCTCGCCCGAGCGCAAGTGTATGTCCAAGGTGCGCCGCTTTGTGGAGTTCTGCAGCAAATATCCCGATCGTACATATGTTCCCGACCCTTACTATGAGGGTCGAGAGGGCTTCGAGCTGGTACTCGATATGCTGGAGGATGGCTGCGAGGGACTACTTGATGAGTTGCGTGGATAGAAAAAACGAGGATACCTAAATTGCTGGTATCCTCGTCTTTATTTGGCCTCACTTGAAGCCTTGCTACTTCTTCTGTTCGGGAGTTGACATGCGGCGATAGGTATTGGGCGTATAGCCTGTCACACGCTTGAAGGTGGTGTAGAAGTGCTCGGTCGATTTGAAGCTCAGCGCAAATGCAATCTCCTTGATCGACTCGCGTGTATTGGCCAGCAGATACTGCGCGTGGCGCAACTTGATCTCCATGAAATACTTTGCGGGCGGATGACCCGTGTAGTCGCGGAAGATCTTGCGGAACCACGAGTAGCTGATGTTGAGCTGCGTGGCCAGCGCCTCCAGGTCGATGTTCTGCGTCACATGCTCCTGCATGATGCTCTTGGCCTGCTCGACGATCTGATCCAGACGGTCGGTCGAGAGTGATTCGTTGCGAGCCATAAAGTTCACGATGCCGATCATGTGCATAACGATACCCGCCAGCATCTGCTGCGCAGCAGGGCGATCTACAGCAGCCACCTCGATGGCACGCTGATACAGGTCGATAAGCTCGCGGCTTAGACCAATGTTGAAGATTTGCTCATCGTCAGCAAACAACGCCTTGATGGCACGCTCGGCAGCGTCGCCCGTAAAGCCGATGTAATACTCGCTCCAGCCTACATCGGGCGTAGGGCTGTAGGTGTGCCACTTGCCGGGTCGCAGGAGTATCATCGTACCTTTCGATACCTGATATTGCCCCTGCTCGGTAGTGAGCGTACCGCGTCCCTTTACGATGTAGAGCAGCTGATACTCGTTCAGCATACGCCCGCGTGCGGGATCAAATACGTATCCGTTGGGGTGGTTTGATGCCGGATACTCTTCGCCCGGCACTACCACCTGTGAGCCGACAACATTGACACCACATCCATACTGCAGATCGGTCTTGTTGGGGATAAGATAGTGAAATTTAATTTCAGAAATTTTGGTTGTTTCGTCCATACAATTTTATTTTAATATTTCGGGCAGGAATGAACTGATGATAAGTACCGCAAGACCGGCAACGAGCACTGCGATGGTGCGCGTCGAGCATCCTTTCCACTCTTTGAGGATGATGCCCCACACGTTTGAGAAAACAACGTTGAGCGCCATCAGTATGCACCAGCTGAAGGTGAGCAGCGAAGCCGACTCGGTAAGAAAACCTTTACCTAAGCTCAGGCCAAAGAACTGGATGTACCACAGCACACCAGCCAGGGCGCAGAAGAGGATGTTATTTCCCCACAACGACTTCTCTCCATAGTCCGAGAATGTCTTGTTGCGATGGTTCTGGTAGAGGCAATAGATGGCATTGGTAGCAAAGCCACCGAGCGTAACCATAAACGTTGCGGGCAGAGTCTTGTAGATGTCGGCCGTAGCAGAGCCAAAGTTGAGCGGCTCGCCAAAGCCAAGACCGATGTTGAAGCACGCACTCATAAAACCGGCCAGCAGAGCCACGGCAATTCCCTTAGTAAAGTTAAAGTCCTTCACCGCCTCGCGCTTCTGCTCCTCCGAGAGCGACTGCGACTTCATGTGACCCGCCACGCCAATGATGGCAATGCCTACGAGTGTCACCACCACACCGATGATAACCGATGCCGTGAGATCGCCCGCACGGCCAAGCAGCAGGGGAGTGAGGATTGTACCCAATCCGGCACAGGTGCCAAGGGCCAGCGACTGACCCAGAGCCACACCCAGATAGCGCATCGAAAGACCGAAGGTTAGACCTCCTACGCCCCACAATACACCGAATAGAGCGGTCAGGGCACTCTCCTTGGGATATGCTGCGTAGAGCTCAAAGAGCGAATGGCCCTCGGGTACGGCAAGCATAGCACCCGCAATGGGGAAGATGAGCCATGCGAATATGCCCTGCACGAGCCAGTATGACTCCCAGCTCCACGAACGTATCTTGTTGATGGGCACATAGCTACTCGACTGGCAGAATGCGCCCACCGCAATGATCAATAGTCCAATGATAATCTCCATAGTGGGGTATTATTAGCAACGCTTTGATGTTACCTCAGCCTCATACTTGTTGATCTCGGCAATATACTCCTCGCCAACGGGCACACCGTTCTTCAGGCAGAACATATCCCATACGGCGTTCCAGGGCAGCGACTTGCACTCCTCGAGCATAGCCAGACGCTCGAAGCCGCGACCCTCAGCCTCATACTCGCGAAGCGTTGTGAGGGGCTCGAGCAACGCCTGCAACAGACACTTCTGCGTAGCGCGAGCACCGATAACGTAGGCACCGATGCGGTTGATCGAAGCGTCGAAGTAGTCCAGACCGATGTGTACACGATCCAGCGCATCGCAACGTACGATCTCCTTTGTCAGATCCAGCGTCTCGTCGTTGATGATTGTCACGTGGTCAGAGTCCCAGCGTACGGGGCGGCTCACGTGAAGCATAACCTCGGGTGTGAACAGAAGCAGCGATGACATCTTGTCGCCGATAGACTCGGTGGGGTGGAAGTGACCCGTATCGAGTGTCACCATGATGCCCTTCTGCGCTGCATAGCCGATGTAGAAGTCGTTGCTACCCACGGTGTAGCTCTCCAGACCGATGCCGAATACCTTCGACTCCACTGAATCGCGCATCCACTC
>JAEIGA010010101.1_pt1 | contig 14303 bp, 7 predicted proteins | sample 9270691 | NCBI WGS metagenome assembly JAEIGA01 (sample SAMN17057246, study PRJNA624740) | gut metagenome | biome: biome; isolation source: fecal sample | host: Bos grunniens | place: China: Xizang | collected 2019 | reverse complement strand
GCTTAGAGGAATTTTCTCGATTCTCATGGTAATGATCCTGATGAGTTCGTGTGTCAGAGACATGATGCACGAGTCTGTTCAGATGGATGGTATCGTGACTTATACAGCCTACTCTGATGCACCTGAAACCAAGACCGTGCTTCAGGAAAGAACTGCTCTTTGGAAGGGGGAGGAGTGGATTCAGATTGTTGGCAGAAATGGCAACTACTGGTTCAATACCAACACTTCAGGGGCAACTGCACAGGCAACGTTCACATATAACGGAGAGAACGGCGAGTTCAAGGAGGACGATGTGTTTGCAATCTATCCTGCAGGAAGTGCGAACTATGGTAAGGACTTCGGGAATATGTCCGTGTCCGGCGTGACAATCCCGAGCAACCAGGTGGCTGTGGCTGGTTCATATGACCCTGACGCAGCGCTCGCAATTGCCTATTCTGAAACTGACGAGTTGAAATTCAAGAATGCCCATTCGCTTCTCAAGTTTACAATGGGCTCGGACGGCATAAAGAATGTGACAGTCTGGGGAGAAATGACAGAGATTGAGGGTGGTGACCTTCCGTCTTTTGTCCAGGAAGGCAATGTGTATCTTACAGTCCATCAGGACTGGCTGTCTGACGGAGCGAGATTCGCTGCATATATGTGGAATAACAGCGGTGACCATTGGAAGAGCATGACTGCTGTTGATGGCCAGACAAACATGTACACCTGTGAGGTGCCAAGCGGATATGAGAACATCATTTTCTGCAGAATGAATGGCTCGACATCCACAAACAGCTGGGACAATAAGTGGAATCAGACTATTGACTTGAGCCTTGCAGACGGCAATCATTTCACTATCGAATCCCCATGGAGCGAAGTCACTGCAAACATGGCCACCGGTTCATGGAGCGAGTTCAGCGGAAAGACAACTCTCGGAATTTCCGGTACAGGAACAGTCTATTACAATGAGGGCGCTCCAGTGTTCGAGGGTGCGTCGCAGAGTTATGTGTCACTCAGCGGTGATTTCAAGAAGGGTAAGACATATTACATGGTCGTTGCCCCTGTCGTGTTCGAGAAAGGTTTCACTGTGGAGTTCAGCTATGAGGGTGATTTCAACAAGTTTGCAGTAAAGAGCACCACAAAGAGAGTGGAGTTCAAGCGCAACACCATTCATGACCTTGGTACAATCCGCTCAAATAACGAGACAGGTTTCTTCACAGAGCCGGCTGTTCCGAATGCAGACCAGCCATGTACAGTCTACTATAGACCTGCTGCAGATGATGTATTCTACGGATATGCAGATGATCTTTATGTACATGTATGGTTGAGATCAGGCGCTGAAGACGGAAACGGCCCGAAGTGGGGAGACAACAGCGACAAATATAAGCTTTCAAAGGTTGAAGGCGAGACAAATCTCTGGAGCCTTGAGATCGCACCATCTGTGCGTGAATGGTTTGGAATCACCAAGGATTCTCCTTGCTGGAAGATCGGAATCCTTGCAAGGTCTGCTGATACAAATAAGCAGACTGGTGACAGTTTCTTGAAGATTCAGGACGATCTCCATCAGGCCCCTGAAATGCCGGAAGGACTGCATCACGGTATCAACTACATCGACAACAGCACCGTAACCCTCGTCCTTTATGACAGAGACAAGCAGGGAAGGAGCTACGATTTCTGTAACCTCCTTTGGGATGAGAACTGGTGGGGCTATTCTGAAAAGCCAAAGAAGCCGCTTGCATACGATGAAGAGGCCGGCTGCTGGTGGATCACTCTGACAGATCTTAATCCGGACAAGCAGTACAAGTTCCAGTATCAGCTCGGCAGGGGCAGCGATGTCTGGGTAACCACTTTCGATCCATATACTGAAATCGTTTACGACAGACACAACGACCAGTGGGTCTCAGATTATGCATATCCTGGCCTCTCTGCAGAGTACGGTGACACTCACTATGGCCGTGACAAAGGCTTCGTTTCGGCATTCAAGATCAATAAGGATGTATATAATTGGAAATATGCGGATTATCAGATCGAGGACAAGGATGACCTGGTAATATACGAGCTTCTCGTGCGCGACTTCACCGACAACGCTTATGGCGAGGGCTGCCTCAATGCCATCATGGACCGCGAGTGGGAGTCCGGCAAGAACTGGCTCGACTATCTCCAGAATCTTGGTGTGAACGCAATCGAGCTCATGCCTATCCAGGAGTTCGACGGCAATAACAGCTGGGGCTACGGAAATCATGCATATTTCGCAATGGACAAGGCCTATGGTAACCGTGCGACAGTGAAGAAGTTCATCGACGAGTGCCACAAACGTGGTATGGCGGTGCTTCTTGATGTCGTGTTCAACCATGCGACAGGTGCTCATCCATATGCTGCAATGTACTGGGACGGCGATGCGACAGCTTCACATAACCCATGGTTCAACAGAGAGGCAACTCACCCATATAATGTATATCACCAGTGGAATCACAGCAACCCTATGGTCCGCGACCATGTGAAACAAAGTCTCGAATATCTTATCAGAGAATATAAGGTGGATGGCTTCCGTTTCGACCTCACAAAGGGCTTCATGGGTATAAGCACAAATGTTGATGGCTACAACCAGGAGCGTGTGAACTACCTCAAGGAATATGCTGCCCACATCAGATCTGTCGATGTTAATGCAGTAATGATCTGCGAGCACTTTGTGGACTCTGAGAACTACGAGCTCAGCAAGGAGGGCATCAAGGTGTGGAGAAATATGAACCACAGCTACATCAAGGCCATGAAGAGGGATATGTCACAGGCAGATTTCTCAGGCACAGTCGGCGGATATAATCTTGTTTCATATATGGAAAGCCACGACGAGGAAAGAACCAACTATGAAGGTCAGTGGTCATATAACGGCTCTGAAATTCCGTTCGCGACAAGAATGGAAAGAGCTAAGCTCAATGCAGCGTTCTTCCTCCTTTCACCAGGCCCGAGAATGATCTGGCAGTTTGGTGAGATCGGATATGATATATCTATTAATGATAATAATGACCGTGTGGGCAAGAAACCATATAAGGCCCCTGAGTATCTGAAAGTTGCAGAACGTAAGGCCTTGTATGACACTTATGCGATGCTTCTTAAGTTCAGAAGAGACAATCCGCGTTTCTTTGACGGTGATGTGAACTTCAGCTGGGCTGTGGGATATGGCAATCAGACTGAGCGTCACATCTATTCGAAATCTGCAGATGGCCAGCATTACGCATTGTTCGGAAACTTCGGAACAGGCACGCAGACCATCAGCGTGAACCTTCCAAGCGGAGTGGGTACATGGTATCAGTATGATAATGGTGCAGAGTGGAAGGGTTCCAGCCATAGCCCAAGCATGGCCGAAGGTCAGTTCTATCTTCTTGTCAGCGACAGGAGTATGTGTCTGAAGTAATTTGAAACCAATATATCAGTAAAACCAGTTAAAACTAATAATATGGAAAAGAAAAATTTTAAGTCTGAGCTTTATGTAGCTCCAATGATTGAATTCTTAGGCTGTGAGGCTGAAGGTGTTCTTTGTTCAAGCATCGAGGTTTACGATGAAGAAACAATTGTGTGGTAACTGATGTTTAACCTTTAATGGATTAAGAAAATGAGAAAGATTTATTCATTTATGGTTGCAGCGGTTGCCCTTTTTGCAGCTGCTTCATGTGCAAAGGAGCTCCCACAGGAGAACCTCCCTGCAGGCGAGACAGTGGTTTATTCTGCTTCATTTGACCAGGCAGAGACAAAGGCTGTTCTTAATGAGACAAAACTCCAGTCAGAGTGGGTGGCAGGTGATGCCATCACAGTTCTTGACGGTGCGAAAGCTTGGAATTTCACCACAACCCAGGCTGGTACTGATGCTGATTTTGCAAACAGCGAGGGCTTCGGTGAATACCGCCCTGTAGTTGCAGTTTACCCTAAGGGTGCATGGACTGCTAACCTTGCTGAGAAGACTGTCAATGCATACATTTCGACTTGGCAGCAGGCTCACAAGGGAACTTATCATGCAGATGCAGCTCTTGCAGTGGCATATTCTGAGAACAATGAGTTCTCTTTCAAGAATGCTCATGCTCTCTTGAAGTTCCAGGTGAACACAGATAATGTGACTCATCTTGTTTTCCACGGTAACAATGAGGAGGCATTCACAGGTAATATGCTCGTAACTCTTGGTGATGACAATACAATCGCTTCTGTAGTTGCTCAGGATACCGAGTTCACAGAAGGTGATAATAAGAGAATCGGTAAGGGTACATGGGTTGAGTGCTATGCATGGCAGAGCGAAACTGAGAAGTATTTCGAGAAAGGTGCTACATATTATATAGCTGTTGCTCCTCAGGTGTTCGAGAAAGGTGTCAGTGTCAAGATCAGAATCAATGAGGGTGCCGAGACTCCTGTCAAGACCACTACAAAGAAGGTGGAGGTTAAGCGCAACACAATCGTAGACCTTGGCGTTATCGAGTATGTTGCTCCTGAGACTACATGGGGTATCGTAGGTGCAGTGAATGCTTGGGGAGAATCTGGAGCAGACCTTCCAATGAGCAAGACTGAGACTGACGGTCTTTTTGTTGCCAAGAATGTAGATATGCCGGCTGGTGATTTCAAGATCCGCGCAAACGGACAGTGGAACGATGAGGCAAACTATGGTCTCGAGACAGCTGGTGCTGTTGAGGTTGACCATGTTTACAATGTGATTACCAGCGGAGGTTCAGGAAACATGACTCTCGCTGCAGGAAAATATGATATCTGGTTCGATCTCACCAATAAGAAGGTATATATCATGACTCCTGGCAAACCTATTTCTGAGGCTGTTCAGCCAGAGGATAAGCCTGAGCAGGGTGAAGTTACAGTTCAATACTGGGCTGTTGTCGGATCTATGACAGAGGACTGGGCATCTGAGGTGAGAATGACTCTTGATGGTGATTGGTATGTTGTTGAGAATGTTACTATTCTTAAGACAGACCAGTTCAAGTTCCGTGCAAACGGCTCATGGACTGCTCCAAACAGAGGTGCAGAAGGTGAGGCTGATGGAGTTGTTATCGCTAATGACACTGAGACTAAGGTCGTTCATGACGGTAAGAATTTCTCTGTAGCTGCAGACGGTATCTATACACTCTCGATCAATAAGGCTGCGGACAAGGCTAAGGTCGTTAAGACAGGTGAATATGAAGCTCCAGAAGAAAAACCGCAGGTTGGTGGTGAGAAATCTATCTGGGGTATCGTAGGTGATGTGAATGGTTGGGCGGCTCCAGATATTGCAATGCTTACAACCGAAACTAAGGATCTGTTTGTTGCTAAGAATGTGACTCTTCCGAAAGGTGGTTTCAAGATTCGTGCGAATGGTGCTTGGAATGATGCGGCAAACTATGGTCTTAGTACAGCTGGTAATGTGAAGGTGGACTGCTATTATACTGTAGAAACAAGTGGTGGTTCTGGTAACTTGATGACAGAGGCCGGCACTTATGACATCTGGTTTGATCTTGCAGGCAAGAAGGTATATGTCATGACTCCTGGTAAGGATATCAGTGCTGCAACAGCCGGTAAGGCGGAAACTCCTCAGACCAGCACATGGTATCTCGTAGGTTCATTCAATGGCTGGAATACTAGTGACGCAAAATATAAGATGGCACTTGAGGGTGACTTCTATGTTGTCAAGAATGTGACACTGGCGGCAAATGCCGAGGTGAAGGCTTGTGATGGCTCTTGGAATGTTAATAGAGGTGGCTCATTTGCAGGTGTAGATAAGGCTTGTTCTGTAACTCAGGGTGGTAATAACATAAAGGTGACAAAAGCAGGTACTTATGATATTTATCTGAATAGTGCTGCTACCAAGATGTATTTCATGACTCCTGGTAAGACTCCTGCGAATTAGTAATTCATGCTCTTTTAAGTGCGGCTCAAGGCAATGGCTTTGGGCCGCATTTTTTTATTCCCATATATGCACTTTCTACCAAAAATCCGTAAATTTGTTAGCTTTTCAGAAAGAAGTTATGGAGAAGAAAAAGGGATATATAGAAATCAAGGGTGCAAGGGCACATAACCTGAAAGGGACCAGCCTTTCGATTCCGCGTGGGGAGTTTGTCGTGATAACAGGTTTGAGCGGAAGCGGTAAGTCGTCTTTGGCATTCGATACGATATATGCAGAAGGTCAGAGACGTTATATGGACACCCTTTCGACCTATGCCAAGAATTTCATGGGCATCCTGGAGAAGCCGGAGGTGGAATCCATCACCGGACTCAGCCCGATCATCGCCATCGAGCAGAAGACCACAGGAAACAATCCGCGTTCGACTGTGGGAACCATCACTGAAATCTATGACTTCCTTCGTCTTCTCTATGCCAAGGCTTCAGTGGCCTATTCTCCTCAGACCGGAAAGCCGATGATCCGCTACACTGACGAGCAGATCGTTTCCCTTATCATGGAGAATTATCAGGACCGCAAATGTTATCTTCTTTCTCCTGTGGTCCGTGGCCGCAAAGGTCATTATAAGGAACTTCTTGAACAGATGCGCAAGAGGGGATATACCCAGGTCCGTGTGGACGGAGAGATTGTCGAACTGGCTGAAATCACAGCCCTGGACCGCTATAAGCCTCATTTCATCGAGCTGGTCATCGATCGCCTCAAGCCTTCGCAGAAGGATGCAAAGCGCATCAAGGACTCCGTGATGTCCGCCTTGAACTATGGTAAGGGCTCACTTGCCATTCTGGACCAGGAGACTGGAGCCATGAGCCATTATTCCAAGCATCTCGTGTGCCCGGACACCGGTCTTTCTCTCGCCGAACCGGCTCCGCATTCCTTCTCGTTCAACTCTCCTCAGGGATATTGCCCGCATTGCAAGGGCTTGGGAATGATTGTGGATGTGAATATGGATACGGTGATTCCAGACCGGACACTTTCTATTGCAGACGGAGCAGTCGTGCCTCTGGGCAAGATCCGCGAGACCAAGAAATTCGATGTGATCCGTTCAATAGCACGTAAATATAATTTCTCACTATATGATCCTGTGGAGGAACTTCCTGAGGAGATTGTAGACCTTGTGGTCTTTGGCTCTGATGAGCTCTTCAGGGTGGGTGAGGGCGGCTCTTCCGAGATGATCGCATATGGCGGTATTGTGGGCGATATCAATGAGAAGATTGTCTGTCCGGTATGTAACGGAACCCGCCTGAATAAAGAGACTACATATTTCAAGATTGACGGCAAGACCATATCCGAGGTGGCTGCGATGGAAATAAGCCAGCTCAATGAGTGGCTGCACACCTTGGACGGCAAGTTCGGCGCCCGCGAGAGCGTCATTGCCCGTGATATCCTCAAGGAACTCAAGGACAGGACTGGCTTCCTGCTGGACGTGGGATTGGAGTATCTGTCGTTGGACAGGGCTACAGCATCGCTTTCCGGCGGCGAGAGCCAGCGTATCAGACTGGCCACCCAGATAGGTTCGAAACTGGTGAACGTCCTATATATATTAGATGAGCCGAGCATCGGTCTGCATCAGAGGGATAACCGCAAACTGATCGCCTCGCTCAAGGCCCTGCGCGATGAGGGCAATTCCGTGATGGTGGTCGAGCACGATGCCGAGACCATGATGGCTGCGGACTGGCTGGTGGATGTCGGCCCTGGAGCGGGTGCGGACGGCGGCCATGTGTGCCTTTCTGCTCCGCTTGGTGCATTGGGCCTGCAGGCGTCTGATCAGAATGGCGCTGCTCCAACAGATTCTGAAAATGATAGGGCAATCGTCGGGACATCGATTACGTTGGATTATCTCACCGGCAAAAAGAGCATCGAGGTCCCTCCTCAGCGCCGCACAGGCAGCGGCCAGACACTTGGAATCCGCGGTGCAAGGGGAAACAATCTGAAGAATGTGGATGTGGATTTCCCTCTCGGCATGTTCGTGGGTATCAGCGGAGTAAGCGGCAGCGGAAAGTCATCGCTTATCAATGAGACCCTGATGCCGATCCTCAAGAACCGTTTCTATAACGCAAAACTTCAGCCGCTTCCATATATTGATATAGTGGGAGTGGAGAATATAGACAAACTCATAGAGATTGACCAGAGCCCGATCGGAAGGACTCCGCGAAGCAATCCTGCCACCTTCACGGGTGTGTTCAACGATATCCGCACCCTCTTTGAGGCGACTCCAGATGCCAAGGTGCGTGGCTTCAAGGCGGGAAGGTTCTCTTTCAATGTGCCGGGTGGCCGTTGCGAGGAGTGCAAGGGAGCTGGAATCAAGGTCATAGAGATGAACTTCCTTCCGTCTGTGAATGTGGTCTGCAACGAGTGCCGTGGCAGAAGGTACAAGGATGACACCCTCGCAGTGAAATATAAGGGAAAGAATATCAACGATGTTCTTGAGATGCCGATCAGCGAGGCATATGAGTTCTTTGAAAACATACCGTCCATCGCCCAGAAACTCAAGGCTCTGGTGGATGTCGGCCTGGGATATGTCCGCCTTGGACAGTCTGCTGTCACTCTTTCCGGCGGCGAGAGTCAGCGTATGAAGCTTGCCACTGAGCTGGCACGAAAGGGAACAGGCAATACCTTATATATATTGGACGAACCTACGACCGGACTTCATTTCGAGGATATCAAGGTTCTTCTGGGAGTGCTCCAGCAGCTTGTCGATCAGGGAAATACTGTGATCATCATTGAGCACAACCTCGACATCCTCAAGTCTGTGGACTATATATTCGATATGGGTCCGGAGGGAGGACGGAAGGGAGGAATGATTGTTGCTCAGGGCACCCCGGAGCAGTTGGCACAGAACCCCGACTCCGTGACCGGCCCGTTCCTCCATGAAATATTGTAATGTGTTGATAGTCAAAAGGATGACTGTGTCATCCTGCTGCGTTTTGACTGCAGGATGATTTGGGTAATATATTGATGTACAATGGTTTATATATTGCGCTATGAAGATGGAAGTTCGAATTGTTTGTGCAAATACTGCAGCTGATCATGATGTGCCTATGGGTACGACACTAAAGGAACTCTCTGATGCTGTGTGCCCCGAGGCTTCAGCAGGACTTCCTGTGCTGGCTGCTTTGGTGGACAATAAACTGAAGTCGCTTGACTACAAGATCATCAATCCGCATGATGTCCGCTTCATTGGCTATGACCATCCTGACGGACGTCGCACATATATCCGTTCGCTCTGCTTTGTCCTGCAGAAGGTGGTCCGCGAAATGTTTCCGGACAAGATTCTGGCGATTGATTACTCTCTGCCAAGCGGTCTGTATTGCGAGTTGAGGGAAAAGTCTGCCATGGAGGATGGACGCCCCCAGGTGTTTTTCGTGACGGATTCCCAGATAGAGACCATACACCAGCGCATGGCTGAAATCATTTCTGCAGACCTGCCTTTTGGCAAGACTGTGGTTCCACGCGATGAGGCTCTCTCCCTGTTTGAGGCAAATTCCCAGTATGAAAAGGCAAGGCTGCTGGCAAGCATAGGCCGATTTAATTACAATGTATATTGGCTTGATGGTCAGGCGGATAAGTTTTATGGTCCCCTTGTTCCGAGCACCGGCTACCTGAATATTTTCAGCCTGTGCGGCTTCAATGATGGCTTTATCCTGCAGTACCCGATGGACGGAAATCCCGGAAAGGTGCTTCCGATGAAGCGTCAGTCCAAGATTGCAACCGCACTCAAGGATCATTCTGACTGGTGCGCCCTGATGGGTGTGAGCGGAGTCGGAAGCCTCAACCGAAAGGTCCTTTCAGGCGGGATTGTGGACCTTATCAATCTGTCTGAAGCACTTCATGAAAGAAAATATGCAGATATTGCTGACCAGATATATGAGCGTCGCGGCAGTGTGAAGATTGTCTTCATTGCGGGCCCTTCCAGCAGCGGCAAGACCTCTACTTCCAAGAGGCTTGCTCTCCAGTGCCGTATCCTCGGACTGAATCCGAAAGTGATCGAGCTCGACAATTATTTTGTCGAAAGGGAGAATACTCCTCGTGATGAAAACGGTGAATATGATTTTGAGTGCCTGGGTGCTATGGATCTTGATCTGCTCGGTCGCCAGCTGAATGACCTGCTGGACGGCAAGGAAGTGGAGATCCCGCGCTTCGATTTCAAGGAAGGACGCAAATACTTCGAAGGCAATCTGATGAAGCTCGGCGACAAGGACATCCTCATAATGGAGGGAATCCATGCTCTCAATCCCGCGATGATTCCGGGTGTGGATCCGTCTAAGGTCTTCCGCGTATATGCTTCTGCACTGACCTCTCTCTCGATTGACGAGAATAACAATATATCCACTTCGGACAACCGTATGCTGCGCCGTATGATACGAGACAACAGAACCCGTGGCGTGATCCCGGAGGATACCATCATGAGGTGGCAAAGTGTGCGCCGCGGAGAGAACCGTAATATATTCCCGTTCCAGGAAAATGCCGATGCCATCTTCAATTCAGCCCATATATTCGAACTTCCTGTACTGAAATATTATGCAGAACCGCTTCTGCGTCGTATTTCCCCGAACTCTCCGGCATATACGGAAGCAATCCGTCTTCTGAAGTTCCTGGATTACATCGTAGCCCTTTCTCCTGCTGAGATCGCAGCCATCCCGCCGACCTCGATACTCCGTGAGTTCATCGACGGCCAGACTCTTTAGCAAGTTCATCCGGAAATATGCACGATTTTCCGGACGGGAGATATGATTTATGAGGGGACTGCTCCTTAGTCGTTCATCGGTTCGTTGAACGGAAGGAGGAACGGATTAGTCATGCGCTCGTCTGCGATTGATGTGTCAGGACCATGGCCCGGAATCACAGTGATGTCTCCGTCAAGGCACATCAGTTTCTCAAAAATGCTCTTCATAAGGAGGTCATAATCGCCGCCAGGATGGTCTGTGCGTCCGATTGCGCCTGCAAACAATGTGTCGCCGCTGATGAGCACCTTCTCGTTTCTTTCAAGGAAGCAAACTCCTCCAGGGGTGTGTCCCGGGGTCTCGATGACCTCGAACTCCAGGCTTCCGACCTTGATGCAAGGTGTGCCCTCAGCCTCGTTCTCCTGCAGGTCCTCAGCCTCAAATGCCTGCGGCTCAGGCAGCCCGAATGCTTTGCAGAGATAAGGGTTTGTCACCTCAATGGTGTGCTTTTCCCTTGGATGCATATAGATTGGTATGTTATATGTGTTTGCGAGCTCAGCTACACCATAAATGTGGTCGAAATGCGCATGAGTGAGCATGATGCATGCAGGCTTCAGATTCTTGCCGGCGATAAAGCCGGTCATCTTGTCTTTCTCTGCTGCAGTGGAAAATCCCGGATCCACAAAGGCGCAGATTCCGTAATTGTCCCAAAGTATAAGTGTGCGCTCCTGAAAGGCGTTGAAAGTGAAGTGTTCGATGTGTATCATTCAAAATATTATTAAAAACACACAAAAATACGAAAAGAATTAGTATGTTTGCTAATTGAAAACAACTAAAATGACTTTGATATGCATATAGCAATTGCTGGAAATATAGGTAGCGGAAAGACGACTCTCACAAAGATGCTCGCTGCACACTATGGTTGGACTCCTAAGTTCGAGTCTGTTGATTATAACCCATATCTCGCTGATTTCTATGAGGATATGGAGAGATGGTCTTTCAATCTTCAGGTATATTTCCTTAACAAGCGATTCAAGGATGTGGTGGATATCTCGAAATTGGACGAGACAATCATCCAGGACCGTACCATTTATGAAGATGCAAGAATCTTTGCTCCGAACCTTCACGGAATGGGCCTTATGAGCACAAGGGATTTTGAGAACTATTCTGATTTGTTCGACCTTATGATGTCCCTTGTCAATCCGCCTGATCTCCTTATTTATCTCAAAAGCTCTATCCCTAACCTCGTAAGCCAGATCCAGAAGCGTGGCCGCGAGTATGAGAAGAGCATCAGAATCGACTATATCACAGGACTTAACGAGCGATATGAGAACTGGATCAAGGATTATAAGCATAATCTCCTTGTTCTGGACGTGGACCGCATCAAGTTTGAGAACCGCCCTGAGGATTTCCAGGAGGTGATCGACAAGATCGATGCACAGCTCTATGGCTTGTTCAAGGACGCTGAATAGACAAAACGTAACTAAACCTAAATACCAGAATCAAAACTTGAAATTATGACAGAAAGACTGACAATCATCGACTTTGTCGAGAAGTATGTGGCCAAGTATTCTGAAAACCCTTTCCTTTGGGAGAAGAATCTGGATACAAATGTATGGGAGTCTACTTCATATAAGGAGACTCTTGCGAAGTCAAAGCGTATCGCTGCAGGTCTTATGGCTCTCGGCGTTCAGAAAGGCGAAAAGGTTTCTTATCTCTGTGAAGGTCGCGACATGTGGGTCATCGGTGAACTCGGAGTTCTCTATGCCGGTGCTGTAAATGTTCCTCTTTCAATCAAGTTGGGTGAGACCAATGATCTCGTCTTCCGTGTAAAGCACTCGGACTCAAAGTATATCATCACTTCAAAGTTTCAGCTTGCCAAGGTAAGGGCGGTTCTTCCTGAATGCCCGCTTGTCGAGAAGGTCATCATCTTTGACGAGGTGGCAGACAAGCGCGAGAATGAGATGTATATTGATGAAATCATCGCGATGGGAGATGAGTTCCTTGCTAAGAACGAGGAGCTTTTCATCCAGAGATACAAGTCAATCGGCCCTGATGACTATGCCAACATCAGCTACACATCAGGAACGACAGCCGATCCTAAGGGAATTCTCCTGACTCATAGAAACTATACTGCCAACGTAGAGCAGGCTCATTCGGTCATCGGTGTGGATGAGACAGACAGAATGCTCATCATTCTTCCTCTTGACCACTGCTTCGCTCATGTTGCAGGTTTCTACACAATGATGTCTTATGGTGCATCAATCGGCACCGTGCCTTCAGGCAAGAACGGTAAGGAGGCTCTCCGAAACATTTCTCCAAGTATCCAGGAGCTCAAGCCTCATGTGATGCTTTCTGTGCCTACCTTGGCAAAGAACTTCAAGAAGAATATCGAGACTGCCATTGCAAAGAAGGGCAAGACAATTGAGAAACTCTATAACTTCGCCCTCAATAATGCAATCGCATATCATAAGGAAGGATATAACCGAGGTACCGAGTTTGTGGACATCTTCCGCAAGCCGCTTCTGGGACTCTTTGACAAGCTGATCTTCAAGTCTGTCCGTCAGGGTCTCGGTGGCAACATGAAATTCTTCGTGGGTGGTGGTGCCCTGTTGGATATCGACCTCCAGAAATACTACAATGCCATCGGTATCCCGATGTATCAGGGCTATGGCCTTTCTGAGGCAACGCCTATCATTTCAGCCAATTCCGAGGCAAAGCATATCTTCGGATCGTCTGGTAAGGTGGTGAGCCCGATGGAAATCAAGATTCTTGATGCTGACGGTGTCGAGCAGCCTTTCGGAGTGAAGGGTGAGATCTGCATCAAGGGTGAAAACGTGATGGCTGGCTATTGGAAGAATCCTAAGTCAACTGCAGATACAATTGTTGACGGCTGGCTGCATACAGGTGATATGGGTTATATGCGCGATGCAGAGATGCTCTACGTCGTGGGTCGTTTCAAGTCTCTTCTTATTGCTGCAGACGGTGAGAAATATTCACCGGAAGGAATCGAGGAGAATCTTGTGGAAAGTTCGAAATATATCGACGGAGCAATCCTTCACAACAGCCAGGACCCATATACAATCGCACTTATTACTCCAAACAAGGATGCCTTGAAGGCATATGTTAAGGAGCAGGGCCTTGATCCTAAATCGGAGGAGGCTAAGGTGAAGATGCTTGAATTGCTTCAGGATGAGGTCAATATGTATAGAAAGGGTGGACGTCTTGAGGGTATGTTCCCAGAGAGATGGCTTCCGGCTGCGGTCTGCGTGCTTCCTGAGCCATGGACTGAGCAGAATCACTTCCTGAACAGTTCGATGAAGGTTGTCCGCGGAAGAATTGAGGAGGCTTACAAAGACCATATGGCGTTTGCATATACGCCGGAAGGTAAGAATATAGTGAATGAGAAGAATCTAGCTTCACTTTAAAATATGACGGAGGCCCTCGGGTCTCCGTTTAAATTTGTAAGCAAATTCTTGGAATTTGATTTTAAATCATTATCTTTGCACTAGACATTGGAAATATTTCGTGTCTATTTGTTAAGTTCGTTTTATATGCGGCAGGGTTCCTTGGGGAGGGGACCCTGCTATTTTTTGTTATTCTGTCAACTTTGAGCTCAAAAGGGCTTTCGTGTCGATTTTTTTTGTAACTTAGGCCCGATTTTGAAAAACCTGAAAGTTTATATTAATTATTAACAATAAAACTAAACAACATGAACAACAAAAAAGGTAATGTCTTTG
>JAEIGA010010100.1_pt1 | contig 14303 bp, 8 predicted proteins | sample 9270691 | NCBI WGS metagenome assembly JAEIGA01 (sample SAMN17057246, study PRJNA624740) | gut metagenome | biome: biome; isolation source: fecal sample | host: Bos grunniens | place: China: Xizang | collected 2019 | reverse complement strand
GGTGAAACTCTTCGTCAGGGCTTCCGCCTTGTCCTTGCCATAACTGCTTACGGCAATGACACGACCACCGTTCGTAACAACCTGGCCGTCCTTCACAGCAGTACCCGCATGGAAAACAATGCTGCCCTCCACATCTTCGATGCCCGAAATGGCAAAGCCGTTCTCGTAAGAGCCCGGGTAACCGCCGCTGACCATCATGACACAAACTGCAGCACGCTCGTCGAACTCAATCTCCTTCTCTGCCAATGTACCCGCAGCAACACCTTCGAAAAGGTCGACAAGGTCACTCTTCAAACGCAACATCACAGTCTCCGTCTCCGGGTCGCCCATGCGGACATTGTACTCGATGACCTTCGGCTCGCCATCAACATTGATGAGTCCGAAGAAGATAAAGCCTTTATACTCGATGCCTTCCGCCTTCAAACCTTCAACCGTAGGACGGATAATGCGGTCTTCCACCTTTTTCATCCATGCCTCGTCGGCAAACGGAACAGGGCTTACGCTGCCCATGCCGCCCGTGTTTAGGCCGGTGTCGCCCTCGCCGATGCGCTTGTAGTCCTTCGCCTCGGGCAGAATCTTATAGCCGTTGCCATCGGTCAGAACAAACACACTGCACTCGATGCCGTCCATAAACTCCTCGATGACAACACGACTGCTTGCGCCGCCAAACATGCCGCCAAGCATCTCTTCCAACTCCTTCTCCGCCTCTTCCAGCGTAGACAGAATAAGAACACCCTTGCCGGCACACAGGCCATCGGCCTTCAAAACATAAGGAGCCTTCAGCGTACGCAGGAAAGCCTTGCCCTCGGCCAACGTCTCGCTGGTGAAAGTCTGGTAGGCCGCAGTGGGAATACCATGCCTCTGCATGAAGGCTTTGGCAAAGTCTTTGCTGCCTTCGAGCACGGCACCTTGCTTACTTGGACCTATTACGGGAATGCTTTTGAGCAACTCATCTTCCTTGAAGAAGTCATAAATACCCTTCACAAGGGGGTCCTCAGGGCCGACAACAACCATCTGAATCTGCTTCTCAAGGCAGAAAAATTTGATGCCCTCGAAGTCGTTGGCTTTGATATTGACGTTCTCGCCCACATTCGCAGTACCGGCATTACCGGGAGCAATGTACTGCTTTTCAACCTTTGAACTCTGACTGATTTTCCAGGCCAGCGCGTGTTCACGACCGCCACTGCCTAACAAAAGGATACGCATAATGTTATATTCTATTTGAGATAATCTTCGAAATACTGTGTGATTCGCTCGTGCAAATGGACACTCTTATGCCCTGCCATGTTGTGACCCTCGCCCGGATAAGCAAAGAAGTCGGGCTGGGTGCCGGCCTCCGCACAAGCATTCAGGAACTGAAGGCTGTGTTGTGGTACACACGTAGGGTCGTTCATGCCAATGATAATCTGTAGTTTGCCCTTCAGATTCTTTGCCTTGCCTATGCAACTCGTCAACTCATAGCCCTCAGGATTCTGTTGGGGAGTGTCCATGTAACGCTCGCCGTACATCACTTCATACCACTTCCAGTCGATGACAGGACCGCCTGCCACGCCCACCTTGAACACATCGGGATAAGTCGTCATGAGCGATGTCGTCATGAAACCGCCATAGCTCCATCCGTGAACACCAAGCCTGTTGCTGTCCACATAAGGCAGAGAACACAAGAAATCAACACCCTTCATCTGGTCTTTCATCTCCTCCTGGCCAAGACGGCGGAAGGTAACTTGCTCGAAATCCCTGCCTCGGTCCTCACTTCCTCTGTTGTCGAGAATGAAAAGGATGTAGCCCTTCTGCGCCATATATGTTTCCCAGGAACGTGAGCCCCAGTGCCAAGATGCCTCGACATTATGGGCGTGCGGACCACCATAGACATAGACAACGGCAGGATACTTCTTGCTCGGGTCGAAATCCATTGGCTTAACCATGCGCCAATAAAGCGTCGTTTCACCATCCGCAGCAAGAATAGAACCCTGCTCAAATATAGGTTGATACCAACCTTCCCATGGGTCTTTTGCCGTGCGGACCAGGCTTTGCTTGCCTGTCTTCGTGTCGGTCACGGCACAAGCACGCGGCACATCAGGCTCTTGCCAAGTGTCGATAAGGTAACGTCCATCGGCAGAAAGCTGCGCAGAGTGGCAGCCACGGCCATTGTCGAGCAAGGTGCGTTTCTTTGTTTTAAGGCTGAGACTGTAGATGTTGCGTTGCAAATCGCCAGCTTCCTTAGTGATGATGATGGCACTCTTCGTGGCAGGACAGAAACCGACGAGTTCCTTTACTACCCATTTGCCACTGGTCAGTTGACCGAGTTCCTTGCCTTCTGTGTCCATCAGGTATAGGTGCATATAGCCATCCTTCCAGCTCCAATAGATGAATTTACTGCCGTCCCATGGCAGGAAGGTAATGGGGTGCATCGGCTCAACATACTTTTCCGAATGTTCTTCGTAGAGAGTACGGAGCTTTTTGCCTGTGGCGGCATCGTATGCGTCGAGTGTTGTGTGGTTCTGGTCACGGTTAACTTCGTAGAGATAGAGTGTCTTTCCGTCTGGAGCCCAAGCAATGTTGGTGAAGTATCGGTCGGTGGGATCGCCGAAATCGAGATAGATGGTTTGCTTTGTCTGCAGCGAAAAGATGCCGACTGTCACTTTGTGTGAGGTCATACCTGCCATCGGATATTTGTCTGGGGCCAGTGTCGCTTCGCGTTCAAATGTGTTGACTTGCGGATAATCCTTCACCATGCTTTGGTCCATGCGATAGAAGGCGAGCTGTTGTCCGTCGGGGCTCCAGAATGTTCCCTTGTGGATGCCGAATTCATCGCGGTGCACACTTTGGCCATAGACTATTTCTCGTGAGCCATCTTTCGATAGTTGATGTTCTGTTCCGTCAGGAAAAGCGACCCAAAGGTTGTTGCTTTTCAGGAATGCTACTGCTTCAGATGCTTTGCAATACTCAAGTTCTCCGGTGTGACGCTTGCGCTTTTTTGCATCGATGTCAACGGTTTTGCCTTCGATTGTCTTGCCTGTTTTGGCATCAATGACACTGGCCGGTTTGGTGGCAGCATCGATGAGTTGGTTGCCGTCCCAGCGCAGTTGCCATCGTTCGGGGTAGAATTGTGAGGCATTCTTGCCGCCGAAGTTGAGTTCTTCGAGTGTGAAGAGTTTTTGGGCGAAGAGTGAGCCGGTGGTTGTGAGCATGAGAAATGCGAGCACTAGGTATTTAGTCTTCATTGTTGTAGCGTTTCTTGCTGTATTTTTTTGTGGGTTTGTTTTTGTCGAACGGCTTGCGGTCTGAGCGGTAGTCTTTGCGTTCGTTTTTGTAATCTTTGCGTTCTCCGTTTCGGAAGTCTTTTCGGAAGTCGCCCTTTTTGTTGTCTCGGCGGAAGTCTTCGCGGTCCTTTTTGCGGGTGAAGCGTTCGCGTGGGTCGTCTTCGAGGCGTTCCTTGAAGTCGCGATGCTGCTTGAATCGTTTGCGATCAGCCATCATTCGACGCTCTTGGGCGGTCTTGATGTCGCCTCCTCCGGCGCGCATGTCGTTGAATTTTCCGCTGAACATTTGGTATTTGCGGAGTTCACATTCGAGGCTTCCGTTGTAGAGTGGTGTGCGGAGTGATGGTTTGAGTCCGATTTGGTCGAAGCATTCTTCGCGATAGCTGAGCACCCATGCGTCGTTTCCTGTGAAGTCGTGTTTGAACTTTGTGCCAATCATTTTGTACAATCCGAGCAGGTCGGGTGCGGAGATGCGTTCGCCGTATGGTGGGTTGGTGATGATGATGGCTTTCTCTGTGGGCTGTGTGAAGTCGGCAAAGTCTTGTTGTGCGATGCTGATTTCTTTGCTCAGTCCGGCTGCTTTGATGTTGGCTGTTGCTGTGGCTACGGCGTTTCGGTTGATGTCGTAGGCGTAGATGTGGTGGTTGAAGTCGTGTTCTCTGGATTCGTCTTCGTAGATGCTGTCGAAGAGTTCCTGGTCGAAGTCGGGCCATTTCTCGAAGGCGTATTCTTTGCGGTATACGCCAGGTGCGATGCCTCGTGCTATGAGTGCTGCTTCGATGGCTATGGTTCCGCTGCCGCACATTGGGTCGATGAGGTCGCATTCGCCTTTCCATCCGGTGAGCATGATGATACCTGCTGCGAGGACTTCGTTGAGTGGTGCTTCTACGGTTTCTTGCCTATAGCCTCGGCGATGGAGGCTTTCTCCGCTGGTGTCGAGTGAGAGTGTGCAGTCGTACTCTGCGATGTGTATGTGCAGTTGCAGGTCGGGGTTGGTGACGCGGATGTTTGGTCGGTCGCCGGTCTGCTCTCTCATTTGGTCGACGATTGCGTCTTTTACTTTGTATGCTACGAACTTGGAGTGTCGGAACTCTTGGCTGAAGACTACGCTGTCAACGGCGAATGTTGTTTTGTTGGTGAGGTAGTTTGTCCAGTCTATTTGTTGTACTGCCTCGTACACTTCGTCGGCGGAGGTGGCGCGGAAGTGTTTGATGGGCATAAGGATGCGTATGGCTGTTCGGAGTTGGAAGTTGGCTCTATAGAGGAGCTCTTTGTTTCCGGTGAATGAGACCATGCGTCGTCCTATTTGTATGTTGTTGGCTCCGAGGTCTATCAGTTCTGTTGCCAATACTGTTTCCAAGCCTTGGAAGGTCTTGGCTATCATTTCGAACTCTTCTCCCTTCTTTGTGGCCGGGGTTTGCCAATTGGTATTTTCCATGTTTTAATTGCGTTTCTGTATGATTTGTTCGCCTGGTTTTGTGCTTTCGGTTACCCAGACGTTGCCGCCTATGATGGTGCCTCGTCCGATGGTGATGCGCCCGAGTACGGTTGCGTTGCTGTAGACGATGACGTTGTCTTCGAGTATGGGGTGTCGGGCTATGCCTTTGATGGGGTTTCCGTTGTCGTCGAGGGGGAAGCTTTTTGCTCCGAGTGTGACGCCTTGGTATAGTTTTACGTTATTGCCGATGATGCATGTGGCACCGATGACTACGCCTGTTCCGTGGTCGATGGTGAAGTGGTGTCCTATTTGGGCGCCGGGGTGTATGTCGATGCCTGTTTCGCTGTGTGCCATTTCGCTGATGATGCGTGGGATGAGTGGCACGCCAAGGAGCAGGAGTTCGTGGGCGATGCGGTGGCTGCTGATGGCTTTGATGACTGGGTAGCAGCTGATGATTTCGCTGTACGACTCGGCTGCGGGGTCGCCGTTGTAGGCTGCCTCGACGTCGGTGGCGAGGATGTTTCGCAGTTCCGGCAGTCGTTTGATGAAATCTGTCGCTATGGTTTGTGATTTTTCGGCGAGTTGGCATGCCGGCACCTTTTCGGCGTTCTGGAAGCAGAGTCCTGCCAGAACTTGTTGTGTGAGCAGGTGGTTGAGGCGGTCGAGGCTGACGCCGATGTGATAGGGGAGTGTTTTGCTGTTGAGTGTGGACTTCCCGTAGAAGCCGGGAAACAGGATGGCTCGGCAGAGGTCTACTATCTCGGCAAGTGCCGGGGCGGAGGGTAGCGGGTCGCCATCGTTGTGTTCGTGGAAGAGGCCGTGCAGCGAGTCCGGCTCGGAGAGGCGGCCTACGGTCTGTGTGAACAAGTCGTTGAGTTCGTTGGGACTCATGTTTCTGTGTGGTTATTTCAGTATATACGGCTGCAAAGGTACGAAGAATAATTGAATATCTATGATTGTAAATCATAAAACTTTGTTTTGTGCTCAAATTCTGCTTGCCTTTGTGGGGTTTGCCTTTGTGGCATTATGGCCAGTGGCGAGGGCTGCGGATGTGCCGGCAGGCAGTGGGCTGGCCTTGTGAGCCGGTGTGTATGTCTTTTAGTGGAGTGGCGATACTACGGGAAAATTGTATGACAAAATACGGAAGAAAACACGATGACTGACGACGCAAAATGTTGTAAAGAATTTTCCGAAGCGTGGAATTTGCCGTGCCGAAACGGGGCGTTTGCCAAAATGGTGTGCCGAACTTCCGGAAACGACGTGTGGCGTTTGCCGACAAGGCACGTCGAGTTTGCCCTTTAGGCACGCCTTTCGGCACCTGAAGGGTAGGCTTTTTTGTGGCTTTTGCAGGCCTTTTTACAAGAGGGGAAAAGTTAAGTTGCTGATTGCCAAGAGGGGTCCTCTGCTGCGAGGCGTTGCGCGGAATCCGCCATCTGCAGTCTTGCTCGCAAATTCGCCATTTTCAGCGGGTGTGTTTCGCTGAAAAAAGTTTACAAATAGCATGGCATTTCTGCCTCTTTCTGCCGCAGATTTCTGCTCCCGACGGCTGTCGTTAATGGCTTGGATTGAGCACCTTTCGCCCGTTTCGGATGTAGATGTTGGGAAGGTTGCCGTTAGCCGGATTTCCGTTAGCCACTTGGCGTCCCTGCAGGTCGTAGCAGGCATTGCTGCCGTTCATACACCCTTCGGCAGGGAGGCTGGGTACACCCGTAGGGTCTTCCTCTTCCAGCAAACCGAGCGACTTCAGTTTCTCGAACATCCTTTGTGCTGCATCTACGCTGCCAGAGGCATCGAAATGGAGGACATCGGAACCGAGTTTGCAGTCGCTCATATCGACAACATGGAAGTTGGGGTCTTCCGTTGCAAGTTGCAGCACTGCCTGTTCCACCACAGCATTGTACTGAGTGCTGTTCCTGTTCACGGTGCCGGCGATGAACGGGAGGGTTGCATAACTCGGGTCGCCCGTCTTTTCGACGATGCAGGCACGCAGGTAGGAGACGAGCTGGCGCAGGTTGTCGTGATAGGCGGCAGGCTGTGTGCGGTCGGCCTCCCCTTGGTGCCACATGATGCACTGTATGCGGTAACCCTCCTCGAGCTGCGAAAGTACGTTGTCTATGCAAAGTCCAATGTTCTCCACGAACTCCAGAGTCAGCGAATGGCCACTGCGAGGCGAGGCAGTGGAAAGCCAGTCGGCATCGGCACACCACCACAGGTTGCCCGTACTGTTGCAGCGTGGGTCGATGGCAGTGCCACCGCGGCTCTCCTTTATGACATAAAAACGCTCTTGCAATGCCTCCTCAATCAGGTGATATACAATGGCATCGAACCCACAACGCGACGTCGTGTTGTTGTCTGTATAAGGCATATAGGGCGTCATCTTTCCGCTGAACATCTGCCAGGCCTCTTCCGTACCGTTGGCATAGCTCCAATAGCAGAAGCGGCTTCCGCCTTTGTCCACATAGTCGCGAATGTACTGTGGCATCGTGCCGGTGGCAGAACGACCGTCGGCATTGCTTTGGCCACCCATCAGGAAGACCTTGCGGGGAGCAAAGGAATAACCGGGCTGCAGGCCGCCGCAGACAAGGCAGTGACCCTTCGCATACTCGTGTCCCAGAACAACAACCCCTTCGTCTTCGTTCGAGAAGAACGACTCGCCCTCAATCAAATCACCGTTGCAATAGGATTTTCCACAAAGATAGACCTTCCCGGAGCCGTCGAAAGGCAAGGGCAACTCGTCCTCGCCCAGCGTCTGACGCCATACGTCCGCATTTTGTCCGCAAGACAACAAATAGCACAACTCACCACTCGTCTTCGGAGAGTCCGTTATCCAGTTCTTCTTCACCCCTTGCGTGTAGGAGGCACTCGAGTATAACTCGAACAGATTGCGAACAGCAGAAGAACCGCCATGGCGAACCATGTTGCGCTTGCTGCTGTCGATGCCCGTAAGGCGCCCCGTGTTGTAACAGTTCTCCACGAGCGAGCCGGCATTGTCTCCAAGCCAGCCTGCAATGGTAGCCGACTCGCCACTGCCACGTATGATACCCTTGTTGATGCAGTTACGGATGTGGATAGCCGGATGAGGACTCATGCTGCCTCCAAAAATGCCGCCAACGGCAGTGCTCGTACCCGTGATGTTTGCCTCGTTAACACAGTTCTCGATTACAATCGGTTCGCCAACGATGGTTTGGGCAAAGGCTGCAATGCCACCCACACGTTGCTTGCCGGCAATCTGGCAAGACTTGTCTATGATGAGGTTGCAGACAGTGGTTCCGCCACCACGCAGACCACCAAAGAAACCCTGAAGATCCTTCGTGGTGCGTATCTTCATGTTCATGATGCGATGTCCCTGACCGTCGAACTTGCCGTTGAACTTCGTGACATCGTTCACACCGATAGGCGTGTGCGTCACATTCGTGAAGTCTATGTCGGCAACCATCTTGGCCTTCGAGAAGATATTGTTGCCGCCCTGATTGACATGCGCCGAGAACCATTCAACATTGCCCGCGTTGGCAAGCAGATACCAGCCGTCCTGCAATGTAGGCGGCTCATAGGGTTCCGTACAATCGGCATCGGTACAAATGCCCTGAGTATTGTAGTTGTGTGCCAAAGCCGGTGTGCTTACAGAAAAAACAAGCGCAAATATCGCCAAAACAAAACGAGAGAAGTGACTCATAATAGTGTAGAATTATCTATTTCTTCTGCAAAGATAAGCAAAAAACAAAGTAGCACAAAGCAATACAGAAAGAAACATACAAAAAAAGAAACCGCAGCACTAAATAATAGTACTGCGGCTCCGTTTATCTTATAAGAACAAGATCGTTCTTACTTCTGCTCAGCTTCTTCGGTAATGCTCTTGCCTCTGGTAAGGAAAGCAGTTGGAGCAGCAACGAAGATAGAAGACAATGTGCCGAACACAACACCCAGAATCATTGCGAAGGCGAAGCTACGTATGCTGGCACCGCCAAGGCAGAAGATAACTGCAAGTACAATGAATGTAGATACAGAGGTGTTAATGGTACGGTTCAAAGTGCTGTTCAAAGAGCTGTTGAACAACTCCTGCTTGTCGCGCTTCGGGTACAACTGGAGGAATTCACGGATACGGTCGAATACAACCACCTTGTCGTTGATAGAATAACCGATAGCAGTCAGCACCGCACCAATGAACGTCTGGTCAATCTCAAGAGAGAAGGGCATCCAGCCCCAGCACATACTGTACATACCCAAAATGAGGAGCGTATCGATAGTCAAAGCAGTGATCGCACCAATTGAGAACGACAGATTGCGGAAACGGATGAAGATGTACACGAAGATTGCAATAAGGGCCAGGATGACACTTATAATAGCACCATAGGTAATGTCTTCAGCAACGGAAGGACCAACCTTCTGGCTGCTGATAATAGAACCACCGGCACGCTCATCGCGGTTGATGAAGTTCTCCAAAGTAAGATCGCTTGCCAACAGGTTGCCACCCTTAAGGGTTTCGAACAACTTGCTTTCGATCTCGCTGTCCACTTCAATGCCGTCTTCTTCAATGCGGTAGTTCGTAGAGATACGGATGGTCTTACCCTCTGTACCCAATGCAATTGCACTTGTGTTGCTCTCGGGGAATGCATTAGCCAGCAGACCACGAACAGTCTCGGGCTGAACTTCATTCTCGAACAGCACAACAAAGTTGCGACCACCGGTAAAGTCAATACTCTTGCTGAAACCACGTGTAAGCATGAAGCCAACACTGATGATGGCCAGTGTGCCGAAGATTGCAAAACTCTTCTTGTAGGCATTCATGAACTTGTAGTTGGGGTTCTGGAAAGAAATCTTGTCACCAATGCTTGTACGGAAGGTAAGGTTGAGCCACTTGTCCTTCTCCATAACCTGTGAATACACAACACGTGTAAGGAACACAGCAGTAAAGAAGCTCACGCAGATACCAATCAACAAGGTTGTAGCAAAACCACGAATAGGTCCTGTGCCAAAGTTGTAAAGGATAACAGCTGTGATGACAGATGTCAGGTTAGAGTCAAAGATAGCACTGAAAGCATTGCTGTAGCCTGCAGCAAGAGCTTCGCGCACCTTCTTGCCGGCTTTCAGTTCTTCCTTCGTACGTTCGTAGATAAGCACGTTAGCGTCCACGGCCATACCCAAGGACAATACCATACCAGCGATGCCGCTCATGGTCAATGCTGCCTGGAAACTTGTTAGAATACCTACAGTAAAGAAAAGGTTCAATACAAGTGCACCATTAGCAACCATTCCGGGGATGAAGCCATACATCGTAATCATGTAAAGCATAAGGATCACGAATGCGATAACGCAGCTCCAGATACCTTGGTTGATAGATTCTGCACCAAGAGTCGGACCAACGATTTCCTCGCTCACAATCTTTGCAGGTGCAGGCATCTTACCTGACTTCAATACATTGGCAAGGTCGCGGGTGTCTTCTGCTGTAAAGTTACCGGTAATCTCAGAGTTACCACCGGTAATTTCGCTCTGAACAGTAGGAGCACTATAAACATTATCATCAAGTACGATGGCAACGCTGCGCTTCAGATTAGCCTTTGTGAGGGCTGCCCAACGGCGTGCGCCATCAACATTCATCTTCATGCTTACGCAGGGACGTCCTGCTTGGTCGAAAGAGTCGCTGGCATCGGTCACAACATCGCCTTCAAGGGGAGCACGACCGTTGCGCTCTGTTACCTTGATGGCATAGAGTTCATAGATGTTTGCGCTGGCGCCTTCGCCCATTCCCTTTACGCCCCATTTGAGACGTAGGTCGGAGGGAAGTACTTCCTTAGCTTCGGGAGAAGCGAGAAGTTCGTCGATAGCATCCATGTCGCGCTTGCTGGCAAAACCAACAACGCAGCCATAAGCGCCTTGTGCAAGCTGCAAACGGCTCAAGAGGGGGTTTTGCTTGTATGCTTTCTCAAGGTCTGCGGCAGATACATTTGTGGCAGTTGTTTCGCCATTGTTCTCTGCTACTGCTGCAGCGAGGTCGGCTGTTGCCTTAACTGTATCGGCAGGAGCAACTGTATCGGCAGGAGTCTCTTCCTTGATGTTGCTCAATGCGGCAGCGAGCTTGGTGTCAAGATTTACGAGGAAGGGAACAATTTCTTGTGTGTTGTATGTCTCCCAGAACTCGAGGTTAGCGCTACCTTGCAGCAACTTACGTACTCGTTCGGGTTCCTTGACGCCGGGCATTTCGACCATGATGCGGCCTTCCTGACCTTCGAGGGCTTGGATGTTGGGCTGAACGACACCGAAACGGTCGATACGTGTGCGAAGAACGTTGTAAGAGTTGTCGATGGCGCTCTTAACTTCTGCACGCAGTACGCTCTCAACTTCCTTGTCGGTGCTCTTTGTGGTTACTTTGTCGCGCAGTTGTTGCGTTGCGAAAAGTTCGGCGAGAGCTTTTTCGGGCTCGAGAGCTTTGTAGTTCTTAATAAATAAGGTAATAAAGTCACTTTGGCTGTTTGCGGCAGCACTGGTCGCCTGTTCGACGGCCTTGCGGAAGTTTTCGTCGGTCTCCTCTTTGTGGTCAGCGAGTGCTTTGATGACATCGGGCACGCTAACTTCCAGGATGACATTCATACCGCCTTTGAGGTCAAGACCTAAACCGATGCCCATTTCGCGGCATTCTTTCAGTGTCCAGACGTTGCAGTAAACCTTGTTGTTAAGCAAGGAATCCAGATAGCGGTCGGCAGCGTTCTGCCCTTCGGTCTGTGCGATTTTTTCTGCTTTGCTTTCGAAGTGATTGGTCACAACGGAGAAGCTCAGGTAGAAGATGCATACCAGCGTCAGCAGGACCGCGAAAACCTTTACAAATCCTTTGTTTTGCATTGTTTGAAATTATTTAGTTTTTGTTTATATATGTTATTTTTATGCCATTATAGCGTGCAAAGATATATCTTTTTCCTTAAAAAGGAGTGTAAATGGAGGTTTTTTTATGTAAAAACGATGGTTTACCGTATTTTTTTGTTTAAACGGACGATAAGGGGGTAGTGGTCGGAGGTGGAAATGGTATGGTCTATGCGGCAAGATGTGCATGTCCAGTCGTTGGTGAAGAAGAGGTGGTCGATGCGCACGGGGAATGAGCGTCGGGAGTAGGTGAATCCTGGTCCGGTGCCTGCTTCTCGGTAGGCTGATGTGAGTCTTTTTGCCAGTTGTTGGTAGGTGTAGGAGATGGGTGTGTCGTTGAGGTCTCCGCAGACGATGGTTGAATGGTTGAGGTTGTGGTCGATGATGGTGCAGATGCTGTCGGTTTGTGCGCCTCGGTAGTTTGCGGCTTTGCTGAGTTTGTTGATGAGTATGCGTGTGCTGCTTTTGATGGCTTGTTGGTTTGGGTCGGTGATGGTGTGTGTGTATTCGTCTTTGTCTTTGTTGCTGAGGTGGTTGCTTTCCAGGTGGTTGTTGATGACGAGGAGGCTGTCTCCGTAGTAGTTAATCCAGCATGCGACGCTGTGATTTTTGCGTGTTGGGTAGTCGATGTGTATGGCGTCGCTCAGGAAGGGGTGTTTTGACAGTATGGCTATGGAGTGGTCTTGCCGCACTTGGTAGTCTGTGGAGTCGAGCCATTTGCGGTTTATGTTGAAGAATTGTCGGGATATTTCCTGGATGCAGACGATGTCGGCATTGGTTGTTTTGAGGAATTGCAGCAGTGTTTGTGTGCTTTCTTCTTTGGATTTTGGGTAGTTGGCGTTGTAGGTGATGATGGTCAGTGTGGTGTCGGCAGCGGGGTTGTTGCTGTTGCTTTGCAGGTTTAGTGGTGTGTAGTCGAGGATGTGTCCACCGACGAGTAGCATTCCTGCTATGGGGACCCATGTGAGGCGTGCTTTGAAGAGGAGCCAGAAGAGCAGGAAGAGTATGTTTGCTGCGAGAAAGACGGGAAAGGCGAGTGTGAGCAGGGAGAGCCGTGGCAGGTGTTCGGGCGAGATGTATGTGAGCGCCACACTCAGCCATAGAAGGAGTATGGTGCAGAGGTTGGCTCCGAGGAAGATGCTGATGGCGAGTCGCTTCAACATGGTTATTTTCGTGTGATGTCGAAGAGTCGTTTCTTTTCTTCGGGGGTGAGCCCGTCGTAGCCGCTTTTCTTTACTTTGTCGAGTATGCGGTTGAGTTCTTCTTCGTTTTGTTTTTTCTGTTGGCGATAGGCTGCATCTTGGTTGTATCGTCCGCCGTATCGGATGTCGATGTGTGGTTCTTTCTTTTTGAACATGGCGGTGAAGTGGTTGCGGAAGTTGTCCCATGTGTTGTTGTGGGAGCCGTAGTTGCCGTATCTGCCGTTGTTGTAGCTGTTTCCTCCGCCGTTGCGCCAGTAGAGCAGGAGCAGGAAGCCTACGAGCATGCCGCCCAGGTGTGCCATGTGTGCTATGCCGTCTCCTTTCTGCGAGAGGGCTGAGAGGAGTTCGATGACGGCGTATCCGACGACGAAGTATTTGGCTTTGACGGGGACGGGGATGGGGAAGATGAACATGCGTTCGTTGGGGAATGTCATGCCGAAGGCGAGTAGTATGCCGTAGACGGCGCCTGATGCTCCGACGGTGTTCCAGCGGTTGAGGTATTCGGCCATTGGTGTGAGGGTGCCGGAGAGGACTATCTGGTCGTAGTTGCTGAGCCCGAGGTACCAGTATTCTGCCAGTTGCACGAGTTCTTGTATGAGGCCTGCGCCGAGTCCGCAAACGATGTAGTAGATGAGGAAGCGTCGGGGGCCCAGGGTTTGCTCCATGATGCGTCCGAACATCCATACGGCGAACATGTTGAAGAAGAGGTGTTGCCAGCCGGCGTGCATGAACATGTAGGTGAAGAACTGCCAGGGCTGGAAGTTGCTGGCCAGCACGAAGTGCAGGCCGAAGGTTTCATCGAGGTCGATGCCGTGCGAGCGGAAGGCGATGCTTGCAAAGAAACACAGCACGTTGATGATAAGCAGGTTTTTGGTTATGGTGGGTATTAAGTTCATGATTTATAGTCGTGGGGGTTTGTATTCGCGTGCAAAGGTACGAAAAATAGGCAAGGAAATGCGGCGGAAAGGTGTTTATCTGTGTTTTTTAGTCATTTATTGTATTTTTTTATGAAAATACTTTGTTGTTCAGTCAACTTTACATAAATTTGTCATGCAAAAGGTGCAAATAGCGAAATTAAAATATTCTAATTACAAACAACTTAACGATTAACTTATGAACAAGACTGAATTGGTTGCCAAGATCGCTGAGGGCGCTGGCATGAGCAAGGTTGATGCAAAGAAGGCTTTGGAGGCTACTCTGGACGCTATCACTGCAGCTGTAAAGGCTGGCGACAAGGTGGCTCTGGTAGGTTTCGGTACATTCTCTGTAAAGGAACAGGGCGAGCGCAAGGGTATCAATCCTGCTACTAAGGAGGCTATCACCATTCCTGCAAAGAAGGTGGTGAAGTTCAAGGCCGGCTCTGAGTTGGCTGTTTAATAAACCGACTGATACAGATTTAGCCTCTCCCTGCACAAGGGTGAGGCTTTTTTTTGCCCTTTCCTCCTTAGGGGGAAGGGGCTTTTTGTTGTCAACCCAAGGGCCCTGCCGGAAAAGGGTTAACCATTCTGCCGGGAAGGCTTAACCATTCTGGCCGTAATGCTTAACCTT